>Ga0334890_1000330_pt1 | contig 88864 bp, 63 predicted proteins | sample GraSluR1_MG_3_FD_207220 | JGI IMG/M metagenome (GOLD analysis project Ga0334890, IMG submission 207220) | Sludge microbial communities from methane-producing bioreactor in Wageningen University, Netherlands - Granular Sludge_31_08-R1 | ecosystem: Engineered > Bioreactor > Anaerobic >... | reverse complement strand
GAAAGAAGCAGAGTTAAAATAGCTTTTTCGAATGCTTGTTTATCCTTGAACGTATTATAAAAATCCGTGATATGGCACTGGCGATCAAAATTCAACTTCAAACTATCTATGATCTGCTCGTAAATAGGGTTAATCAGCCTGTATTGGGGTAACAGGTCTGTTAATAATGAGGTATGAGTATTAGGGATTTCCGTATTGTTTTCCGTTTAATATGTTCTTAAAAGTCAAAATATTCTGATTTTTTAGAACATAAAAATCGTATTTGATTAAACTTGTCCATTGCACTGACCTTAATATCATCGGCAATGTCAATGTAGGGCTTCGTCTCCTTATAATCGTTGTGTCCTGTTCATTTCATTACACCTGTGGCGGAATACCCAACGAAAGGGCATTGCTGATTCATGCTCTGATGCGCATGAATACTATCCATCAGGGTGCGAGATCTCTGAAGAAAAGACAAACTGTTTGTATTTTATAAATAAGAGGGGAATGTCAGCGTAAATCGACTTCCGTGTTCATCCGATTGCACGGAAATTTTGCCTTTGTGCCTCAGCATTACCTGCCTGCAGATACTCAGGCCAATGCCCGAGCCTGTGGGTTTGGTCGTGTAAAAAGGGATGAAAATTTTTTCAATGGCCTGGGGGCTAATTCCTTTTCCGTTGTCTGATACGATGATATGAATCTCATTGCCAATCTTGTTCGCTTTTATGTCGATGATGGTTTCTTGCTCTGCACTACCAGCTTCCGAAGCGTTTTTAATGAGATTTATAAGCGCCTGCTCCACCAGGCTTTTATCGGCAGTAAGAGTGAGTGGCTGCGGATAAACGGAATACGAAAGGTTGATGCCGCTTGCCGTCATCAGCTGTTGTAAATATTTCAGCATCGGTTCCAGCGGGATGGGTTGAAGAACCGGCTCCGGGATTTTGGTCAGTTTCCGGTAATTTTCCACGAACGAAAGAAGTCCTTTGCTGCGCCGGTGGATAATCCGCATGGCCTGCTGCATGTTTTTATATTCATCTTCGGTGGGTAATGCGGGCGTTTCGGCCGTGTCGCTCAGGGTTTCTGACAGTGAAATAATAGGGGCAATGCTGTTCATTATCTCATGAGTGAGTACACTGATGAGTTTTTGCCAGGCCTGTGTTTCTGCCTCGTCCATGAATGAGCTTTGTGTTTGCCTGCGAAAAGCCTGCAAGGCCTCTTCCATTTCTGCCGACAAGTTATGAAGTTCGTCTTTGGTAGTTGTTTCGGGCAAATGAAAAGAGAAATCCGAGTTCTGGATACTGGAAATCATTCTTTCCATCCGGCTGATTAGTTTTCGTCGGTCCAGATACACCGAAACCGCCAGACTTACAATGACTACTAATACGAGAATGGCCGAAAAGTACAATCCTTTCAGCATGAGCCATGCACCTGCCAATGCCAACAGCACTATGGCTGCTATTTTAATGACAAACAGATATCTGGCTTGAAGTTTCATACTCTTCGTATTCGTGTTCAATTAAAGCACTGCTCTCAAAATGAAGACATCCGACCGTTCGATTGACAGATGGAAAATAATGAATAACCTTTTCTGCAAAGTTAAATAAAAATACACAACAGCTGTGTTTCAGGCTTTATTTTTCTGGTTTGCCCATTTTGCGATACAGTGCAAAACGTGAAATGCCGAGCAAATCGGCCGCTTGACTGATATTTCCATTGCATTGAATAAGAGCCTGTTCTATGGTTCGTTGCTCTAATTCAGCCAGGTTAAGCGTCTCCGTTTTTTTTCTGCCTGGCACATTCGTCAGCATAAAGTCGTCGGTGCCCAGTACGTAAGATTTTGAAAGAATAACGGCTCGTTCCATGGCGTGTTGAAGTTCACGTACGTTGCCCTGCCAGGCGTATTCCAGTAGTTTTCGCTGAGCCGAAGACGAAATACTGCGGATGTCTTTTTTGTATTTCCGTGCAAATTTGACCAGAAAAAAATCGGCAAGCAGCAAAATGTCGTTGCCTCGCTCACGTAGCGGCGGCATATGCAGTTCAATGGTATTGATACGATACAGTAAATCCTGCCGGAATTCCTTGTTGTCCACCATTTTATGAATGTCGGCATTGGTGGCGCAAATCAGCCGGACATCGATGGGGACAGGCTGCGTGGAACCCAGGCGTGTGATTTGGCGTTTTTCTATAACCGTGAGCAGTTTGGACTGCATGGCAGGTGTTAAGTTGCCTATCTCGTCTAAAAACAGCGTTCCTCCCGATGCAATTTCAAATCGTCCGGGCTTTTCTTTTTTAGCATCGGTAAATGCCCCTTTCTCATAACCGAACAATTCGCTTTCAAACAAGCTTTCGGGAATACAGCCCAGGTCGATATGAACAAATGGTTTCCCGGCACGTGGCGATGAGTGGTAAAGCAGATTTGCAATCAGGTCCTTTCCCGTGCCGTTTTCGCCTAAAATCAGGATGTTGGCATCGGTATCACGTAGTTTTTCGGTCGTTTCAAGCAGCGAAATCATTTTCCCGCTTTCGCCGATAATTTCGGGCAGCGGCGGTCGGTTGCTTTCCAGGGCGGCGAGCTGCTGCTTGAGCTGTGTGACTTCATTTCGGCTCTGCTTGAGCTGCACGGCCGATGAAACCGTGGCAAGCAGTTTTTCTTTTTCCCAGGGTTTAGGGATAAAATCCGCGGCACCGGCCTTGATGGCTCGTACGGCTTTTTCGGTATCGGCGTAGGCTGTTATGAAAATAACCACTGCCGACGGATCTGTCTTCAGAATTGTATCTAACCAAAAGAACCCCTCCTGCCCGCTGCTGGCATCCTGATGAAAATTCATATCCAACAGAATTACATCGGGACAAAATTTTTCAATGAAATGTCCGATGCGTTCGGGCTGCGTGGTTACTTTTACTTTCTCCACATGCGGTTGAAGCAGCAAGTTCAGTGCAAAGAGTATATCCTCGTTGTCGTCTACAATCAGTATTTTTCCTTGTTTGTGCATAATTTTGAAGTGTAGTATCCAAAACAGTTCGATACAATGATGGTACAAAGATAAAACATTGTTGCTTACAAAAGCGTGCGAATTCGAACATCGATCGTGCGGATCCGAACACTTTAGGTTTGTTGATATGTGCTGTATATTGCATGTAATCAATTTATTAGCTGTGTGGTATCTGGTTTGTTATGACAGGTGCCGAAGCTGAAACGAACTCTCAAAAATAAAGTGAATGTGAACAAGCTCCTTATTTTCTCCATTTTATTTTGTTTTTCACTCCAACTGGAGGCGCAAGACACGCTACGTCTGTCGCTTGCTGATGTGGTCCGGCTTGCCCGTACACAGTCGCCCCAAGCCGTGGCGGCCAAGCATCAATACAAAGCGGCGTATTGGAATTGGCGGTCGTTTAAGGCTGAATACCTACCCAATCTTTCGTTTAGCAGCAACAGTTCGCTGAACAGAAGTATCAGCCCGGTAACCATGCCCGACGGAAGCGATAGCTTTGTACACCGAAACCAGCTGCTCAACAACGGTAATGTTACGCTTCATCAAAACATCGCTCTTTTGGGCGGAAGCGTGTTTGTGCAGTCGGGCTTGCAGCGCTTAGACCTTTTTACCGATAAGAACAGTTCCTACAATTCTATGCCTGTGGTAATCGGGTATTCGCAGAATTTGTTTGGCTACAACTACCTGAAGTGGAACAAAAAGATGGAGCCCACACGCTTTAGTGAAGCTCGGAAATCGTACTCCGAAACCCTGGAACTGCTGGCCTCTGTGGCGGCCAATAAGTTTTTCGCACTGGCATTGGCACAGAGTAGTTTGCAGTCGGCCGACTGGAACTACGCCGCTGCTGATACGCTGTTCAGATATGCCAAGGGGCGGTACGATATCGGAACGATTTCGGAAAACGAGATGCTGCAACTGGAAATTAATCACCTGACCGAACAAAGCAACCGATTAAATGCACGTATTGATGTGGACGACCGTGTACAGGATTTGCGCAGCTTTTTGGGGATTAGAGATAAGGTGGAAATTGTGGTACTGATCGACAAAAGCGTTCCTGACTTTTCCGTGTCGCCCGATGAGGTGCTGCAATTGGCTCGACAAAACAGTCCGGATATTGAAACTTTCCGCCTGCAGCTGCTGCAGAGCGAAAGCAACGTTGCCTATGCCAGATCGCAACGCGGACTGAAAGCCGACCTGTATATGCAGCTCGGACTTACGCAGACGGCTGCGCAATGGGGTGATGCCTATAAAAAACCGCTCGACCAGCAAATGCTGAGTCTCGGCATTCGCATCCCCCTACTGGATTGGGGTGTGGGGCGTGGACGTGTAGAAGTGGCTAAAAGCAATCTTGAGAAAGTGAAAATTGATATTGAGCAGGCTAAAATCGATTTTGATGCCAATGTGGTCAAATTAGTCAAGCAATTTAATCTGCAGGCCGGCAAGGTAAATATAGCCGAGAAAACAGCCGTTCGCGCCGCCCGACGAAATGAAGTAGCCTACCGGCTGTATTTAATGGGAAAATCGTCGGTTCTGGACCTCAATGCCGCCATCTCGGAAAAGGATGCCTCGCAACGGGCTTATATCAACGAATTGCAAAACTATTGGCGGTTTTATTATACCTTGCGCAGTATTACGGGATGGGATTTCGAGAAGGCTGAAAAACTAAATTTTGATAGCAGTTATTAGGGTAATGGTGGATTGGCACATCGGTGTTTTTCCTGAAAATTAAAAAATAAACATAAAATGAACAACTCAACTTCAAACTCCGGAACTCGAACAGGGTTTAACGAAGCTCTTGATACGCAAATGGACAAACGGCTGCCCCGTAAATCGGCATTTCAAAAATACAAATATTACATGCTGGCCGGAGCTGCTTTCGCGGCCTTTCTGGTTTTTGTAATTGTAAGTGTGTCGGGCGGCCGGAAACTGCGTATCGATAACGAAAAAATCGGTATTGCCGACGTTACGGAAGCTCACTTTCTGGACTACGTGGATGCTGAGGGTATCGTGCAGCCTATTCTTACGTTGAAACTGAACACGCAGGAAAGTGGTACGGTGAAGCAAATTGCGGCCGAAGAGGGGGCCATGCTGCAACAAGGCGACATTATCCTCACCCTGCAAAACCCGGATCTCGAGCGCACCATAGAAGAACAGCAAGACGAGTGGGAAAAACAGCGTATCCTGTATCAGGAAAGAAAAATTGAAATGGAGCAAAAATCCATTCTGCTAAAACAACAAATGTTGTTGGCGCGCTACGAGCTGAGCCGCCTGCAAAAAGATTTTGTCCTGGGTGAAGAAGAGTATCGCATGGGCATAAAAAGCAAGGCTCAGCTTGACGTGCAGCATGAAGAATACATTTATAAGACTCAAAGCATTTCGCTGCAATTGGACGGACTGAAGCAAGACAGTGCCGCTACCCGCCTGCGCCGCGAACTAATGGACAACGACCTGGAACGTGCCCGGAAAAACACGGCTCACGCCCGTAGCCGGCTGGAAAATCTTGTGGTACGTGCACCCATTGACGGACAGCTTAGCTTTCTGAACGTTACGCCGGGGCAGAATGTGGGAACTTCTGCCAATATAGGTGAGATAAAAGTGATGGACAACTTCAAAATCCACACTCAGCTGAGCGAGTACTACATAGACCGTGTAAGCGTGGGCTTGCCCGCATCCGTCACCTATCAGGGTAAAAAGTTCCCGATGAAAGTGTCGAAGGTTATTCCCGAAGTCAAAGATCGCCAGTTTCAGGTAGATTTTGTTTTTACGGGCGACATGCCGGATAACGTCCGCATTGGTAAAAGTTTCCGCGTACAGGTAGAGTTGGGGCAACCCGAAACTGCCGTTGTGATTCCTCGCGGCGATTTTTTTCAAACCACAGGCGGACAATGGATTTATAAACTCAGCAAATCGGGCGACCGGGCCATCCGTACACCGGTAAGCATCGGGCGGCAAAATCCCGTGCAGTACGAAGTGGTTTCCGGTCTGGCACCCGGCGACCGCGTGGTGGTGAACGGTTACGCCAATTTCGGGGATGTGGGCGAATTGGTGATAAAATAATGCCGGATGTCGGGTTGTTGAGTGTTTTTCCTTCAATAATTGTTGTGAGTCTTTGTGTAGGAGTGGTTAGAAATCGTAAAATAACATCTATATGCTATTACATTATGTAAAAATCGCGTGGCGGAACCTGTTGAAGTACAAAACCCAAACCATTGTCAGCATGATGGGCCTGGCGATTGGCTTTACGGCATTTTCGTTTACAATGTCGTGGATACGGTACGAGCTTTCGTACGACAGCCATAATCCGGACAGGGACAGGATTTATCGGGTTGTTCAGGTGGATACTACCAAAATTGAAGGCCTGAGCAATATGGTTCCTGATCCTTTAGCGGATTATTTACCCAGGGCTTATCCCGAAATAGAAGCTGCTTCATTCTTATTCTCGAGTACACAGACCTTATGGATCAATGCGGGAAAGGACAGTATTGAAAATGTAAGGACGATAACTGCCGACACATCTTTTTTTCGGGTTTTTTATCCTGAAATCAACTTGATATTTCCCCAACCCTTACCTTCGATTGCTTATGTATATACAAGCTCGTTTGATAAAAAAATGAATGACTTTCAGCTTGAAAAATCGTCCGGTTTTTTAGGTGTTGTGGCCGACCAAAACACGCACAGTAATGTGGTTTTTGACCAGCTTCGATTTGTTGATTATTCATCGTCCAATGAAACGTATTGCCCGTGGTGTATAGGAATGGGGGGTGCCGTATATATACGCTTACGTGAAAATGTGAATGCAGATGAGCTTATAAAAAAACTAACCACCATCAGTGTTGATACCGACGGGCGCAAACTAAGCTTTTCATTTAAAATTATTCCACTGAGCGAAACTCACTATACAATTCCCGACCAGCATGCAAATGTTAAATACACACATCTGAAAATCTTTGCTTTAGTTGCCATTCTGGTTATTTTAAGTGGCTTGTTCAATTATATAATGTTGTTTGTAAACAGAATAAAATTAAGAAGTAGAGAGTTGGCTTTGCGAAAAGTAAATGCTGCGTCCGACTATCAGCTTGCAGGTTTGCTGATCACCGAGTTTCTGCTCTTGTTGCTGTTTTCGCTGTTGATGGGTGGAGTTCTGACGGAGTGGCTTTTTCCTCACTTTCTGTCGTTATCGCAAATCGAAGCACCTAAAGCTTATTTCCTGGCAGAAGCCGCTTTGTACAGTGTCGGCATCGTTGCATTTTCAATCATCGCTATAACGCTTCCGACGCTTTATTTTATGCAACGCAGCGTGCGAGAAAATATTCAGCCCGAAACAATGTCGCATGGGGGCATAAAAAACCAATTCACATTAACGAGTATTTTCACACAGTTGTCAATAAGCATACTGTTGATGTTCTGTACGTTTGTATTTTTATTTCAAATATACTATCTGAATCATTCCGATATCGGATTTAACCGGCACAATGTGGCAACAATCAGCGGATTGCCAATGAGTAAAAACGAACTGAGAAGTCTGCCCGATATTGAGAATGCGATTCTGTTCAGCCCAGGCTTCCTGCCGTCGTTGGTTACATCAGGAATTACCCTACCGGCAGATGCAGGCTCCCCCGACGAACCGACAATAAGTTATGAGATCTATCCCATAGAGAGTCCTGATTTCTTGGAGTTTTTTGAAATTCAGCTGCTTCAAGGACGTAATTTGTATAGCAACGAAACTCAATCCTGTTTACTAAACGAAACAGCAAGCCGGCGTCAGGGACATGAAACCGTAATTGGTAAAAAACTTGGAAGTTGGACGGTTGTGGGTGTTATTGCGGATTTAAAAACCAATTCGCCCCTGCTGCCTACACAGCCGGCAATATATACCTCTGGTGCCAATGAGAATTCTTATGCCTACCGATTTGCCGAGGGTAAAAGGCTGGAAACCGAGCAGGCATTGCAAAAAATAATTGCGGAAAAAAGTCAAAGCCTTCATCGTCCCACGTTCCGATATATGGATGATGAATATTCAAATTACACAAAATCAGAACGTAATCTGTTAAAGTTGCTGAGTATGATGACGGTTACGGCTATTCTAATAGCAGTATTCGGTGTTTACTCCATGATTACATTAGCCTGCAACCAAAGAAGGAAAGAAATTGCTATTCGCAAAGTAAACGGTGCAAGAATGAATGAAGTTCTGTTTCTGTTTTTTCGGGAATATTTCATTGTTACCCTTACAGCCTATATAGTGGCACTTCCTGTTGGCGTGTATGTGATGCAGCGTTGGTTGGAGCAGTACACCCGGAGGGTATCTATGGAATGGTGGCTTTTTGCAGGTGTATTGATCGTAATATCGGTGGTTGTGTTCTTCAGCATTTTCTTCAGGGTGCATAAGGCCGCCAGCGAAAATCCAGCGGTGGTAATAAAGTCGGAATAACATACTATACTCATAAAAACGGAATACAACCCGGTAGTGAGCAGGCCTGTGTGTTCCACCGACAGTAGTAGAAGCATGAAACTCGGTTCTTAAAATAAAAAACATATGATTTTACATTATTTAAAAATCGCGTGGCGGAACCTGCTCAAAGACAGGGTGTATTCTGCTGTAAACATCCTAGGGTTGGCCATAGCTATGACCTTTTGTTTCCTTCTGATTTTTTGGATCAGATTTGAGTTAAGTTACGAAACCGGCCACCCCGATGTGGACAGAATCTACAAAATTTTGGAAGAAGAAACCCGCACGGATGGAATAAACTATAACGGATGGATACGTCCCGGATTTTCGGCTAAAATAAAAGAAGTTTTCCCGCAAGTGAAATACGCTACGTATGTATCGAACGAAGAATTGCCTTTCACGGTAGCGGGCGGCGATACGAAGAGCGACGGCATAATGGCAATGCTGGTAACTACCAACGAAGATTACTTAAAGATGTTTGCCTATGAATACGTAGAGGGTTCGCCCGAAGCAGTAATGAAAAACCGGGGCGCTATACTCTCCGAAGAACTGGCACGGAAGTTTTTTGGGAAAAAATCGGCGATCGGGGAGATGCTGAGTTTCGGCAGTAGCGGACATGCTACATTCATGATTGGCGCCGTGGTAAAAGTGCCCGAGAATACGCACTTGAAATTCGGCATACTCAATCCGCACGTGAAAAACGAAGGCTATGGCGGGGTCCATTATATTAAACTGGCAGACGAGTTCAACATGAGCTCCGAATTTGAGGAACAAGTATCGGCCTTTCTTTCCACCACGCGCGACACCAAAAACAAGTTAAAACTTCAAGCCTTGCGCGATGTTCACTTGCACTCGCCCAAGGAGATCGCCGATAAAACCTACGGAAGTATGGCTCAGATTTGGTTTTTCTCTGTTGCCGTCCTGCTTATTCTGTTGGTTGCCGTCATCAATTACGTGAACACCTCCATCGCTCGTGCTATGAGCAGGGTAAAAGAAGTGGGCGTACGAAAAGTGTTCGGTGCAAACAGGCGGCAGCTGATCCAGCGATTTCTGCTTGAAGCCTTTGTGATTTCATTTGTCGCCATTTTTATATCCATGGTTTTAGTGGAATTGTTTTTTCCTTGGTTCAGCCAGGTAATGGGGCACCGCATAGCCTTCAACTTTGATCTTGGCACCCTGCTTATAGCCCTTGGCATGTGCGTCATTGTAAGTCTGCTCTCGGGCGGATACGCGGCATTTTACCTTTCGGCATTCAATCCCATAACGATCATGAAAGGAGGCATGAAAACCGGGTCGAAGGAGGGGTTGCGAAAACTTCTGATCGGAGTGCAGTTTTTCCTTTCCATATCGGTGCTGATAGGTGCCTTGTTTTTTTACAAGCAAATAAATGCCATATACAATGCCGAAACGGGTGTGGACAGAAAGAATATCGTCATTCTTAACACGATGCTCTGGTACGATGCTGAAGATTTTATTCAAATAATAAAAAAAGAAAATCCCAACATTATCGACGCCAGCATAGCGATGTCGGCGCCATACAACAGTTCGTACTCCTACAGCGGGGTAAGCTGGACGGGAGGCAAGGAGAGTTCGAAAGAGATGGAGTTTACACAGATTTTCTGCGACCATAATTATGCCAACACTTTTGGACTGCAGGTCATACAGGGAGAATTTATTCCGCCCGGGCTTAGCTGGTGGCAATACTCCGAAGAAAAATCCTTCAATATCGTGATTAACGAGGCGTTTAAAAAAGTAATCGGTTTGGATAACCCTATCGGCGTAAGTGTGAACTATGCCTGGGGAATGAGAGGCAAAATTATTGGTGTGGTCAAAGATTTTAATTTCAAACCGCTCAAAGAAAAGATCGAGCCGCTTATTATCAGTTTTAATCCGGAAGTATGTAATACATTGTATATCAAAACCACCGGGAAAGACAAAAAAGCGACGCTGAATTATATTCTGGACAAATACAAAGAGATACGACCGAACAGAAACAACCTGCCCATAATGTACCGGACGGTGGATGATGAGTATAACGAAATGTACGAAACAGAGTTGCGTACTGCCGGGATGTTATCCGTATTTGCGGTTGTTTCACTGCTGCTGGCGCTGATGGGGATCGTAAGTATGATTTCGTTTACAGTAGAAAAACGCAGCAAAGAAATAGCCATCCGGCGCATCAACGGGGCAAGAACCAGGGATATCGTGCAACTTTTCTCAAAAAGCATTCTTCAGGTAGCCCTTGTGGCATCCATTCCTGCTATTCCGCTGTGTTATTATATTCTCAGCCGGTGGATACAGACTTATATCTACCGCACTTCGCTCAGTTGGTGGCTGTTTCTGGCCATTCCGCTGTCGATTATGGGTGTTACATATCTGATTATCAGTCTGCAAATCCATATCACAGCTCAGAAAAACCCGGTAGATGCATTAAAAAACGAATAAGTAAAAAAAATATTAACAATTAAAATTATGAAGACGAAGTACGTAGCAATATTGCTGTTGTACCTGATCGCAACAGCTTGCAAAAACAACAGGCAAACGCTCGGCGATAAGGCTGAAGAACAACAAGTGAACTTAACCGAACTGTATGCCAGCGAAGAGGTGCTGGATACGATCGTGCCCAATCCGGGTGTGAAATATCCTGAGCAGCGGAAAATTGACCCGCAAAATCCACCGAAGGTGATTAACCTGGAAACGGTTGCCGAAGCCAGGGAGTTGGATTTAGCCCAATATTATGCAGAGGTAGAATACATCAAATTAAAACATCCGCTCAGCGAAAAAGGCATCGCATTTTTAGGAAACAGCAGTTACGAAGTATTGTATGACCAAGGAGGCATGATGGGCGACGGCGCCAATTCCAGGGTTTATTTAACAGAAGATAAACTGATTGCCGGCGATAATTTTTTCGGTTATCACTGTTTCGATTTTCAAGGCAATTACACTCACACACTGATTGCCAAAAAAGAACTTCCCGACTTTGATCTGAAAAACAATAAAGCAAGCCTGCATTGGTCGCCGGAGGGAGAAACGATTCACGGTATTTCGGTTTTGGATGATAATTGTTTGATTATGAGTACAAACAACAGGAAGAGCACCTTTGTTTTTCATCACCTCGGTACACGTAAAAATTACCTGAGCCGTCCGGGTTCACCCGGCAGTGTCTTGTTGCTTTCGCCGGATACGTATGTGGCCGATATGTATCGGGCCATAAGTACAGGACGTGAACCGATGCTGTACTGCTTTGATATAAAAGGCGATACACTCTCTAAATTTATTAATTATAATCCTCTGGCCGATGTAGGCAGAGGCTCGTACACCAATCCGGAAAGCACGATCTTCTACCGCCACGGGAAATACCTGACTATGCGGCAAGCCTACAACGACACTATTTTCCGTGTAACGGCCGAGAAGCTCATACCAGTCTATGTGCTCAGCTCCGGCAACAAAAAGCCTGATGTACAAACCGCTTTGAAAGGCGATAAAAAAGGGAAAATATTTATAAGTAAATTATTGGAAACCGACGATTTCCTGTTCATTACACACACCGAAGATTACGATTGCAGGAACAACAGAAATAGCGGTGCGGTAAGGTTTTTCTATTCGTATTTCGACAAGAACGCAGCGAAACGATATGCCCTGCCACGCAGCGGTTTTCCGGCAGTATTCACACTTACCAACAGCATCGACGGCACCATTCCTGTCAGTATATCCAACGCCAGCGTATATAAAAACAAGTTTTATTCATCCTATACCAAAAGGCAGTTGAGTGAAATAATTTCTTCCGATGCGTTCGCCGCCTTCCCCGCGGCGCAACGAGCAAAATTACAGTCATTACACAGCGAAATGACGGACTTTGAACTCTTGGTAATGATTTTGAAATAAGCGTTGGTAGGTTGGCAGATGAGTGTTGCAGCTTACCGTTAAAATGATTGTTTTACAGCCTTTAGGACAAAAGTCCAGGCTTTATAAATTTTGAAATAAACATGATCAGAACAGAAAACTTACAAAAAATCTTCCGCACGGAAGAAGTGGAAACTTGGGCATTGACCGAAGTAAGTATCGAAATCAACGAGGGCGAATTTGTCGCCATCATGGGACCGTCGGGGTGTGGCAAATCCACCTTGCTCAATATTTTAGGTTTGTTAGACAATCCAACGTCGGGGAAATACTATTTAAACGGCACCGATGTCACTGAATTTACCGAAAACGAACGCACCTCGCTTCGTAAAGGCGTTATCGGCTTTGTGTTCCAGAGTTTCAACCTGATAGAAGAACTCAATGTGTATGAAAATATCGAGCTTCCCTTGCTCTACATGAAAATTCCGGCAGCCGAACGTAAAGAACGGGTAAAAGAAGCCATGAAACGCATGGCTATTTCGCATCGCGAGAAGCATTTTCCGCAGCAACTCTCGGGTGGTCAGCAGCAGCGTGTCGCCATTGCACGTGCCGTAGTGGCCAATCCCAGGCTCATCCTTGCCGATGAGCCTACCGGAAACTTAGACAGCCGCAACGGTGCCGAGGTGATGAGCCTGCTTACCGAACTCAACCGGGAAGGTACTACGATCGTAATGGTAACTCACAGCCAGCACGATGCAGGTTTTGCCGATCGAATCATTAATTTGTTCGACGGAAAGGTAGTGCCGGAAGTGGTGCTGTGAATAATGACAGAGACTTGCTTGTATTTGCCCCTCATGTGTTCGTGAGGGGCAGATGGAGTACTATAGCTGAGTCGAGCCAAGGAAATATTAAAACTCGAACTGTAGTACCCAAATCCCCTACAACTTTTCAACTCCAATATTTCGAAAAACAATGACCGGCTGTGCTTTCTAACCTGGCACCGTGACTGTACATCTCATACACAATGATATAGTCCCTCTTCTCGATACATATTTTGACCTCCTGAACAATTATTCCGCCTTTTTTGACCGATTTGCGACCGGTTGCGCTATTTTGAAATGCCTCGCGGTAAATTATGTTCAAATATTTGACTTATTGCACAAAGAATCGATATATTTTTACAATCGAACAGAAACAGATCATACCCAACAAATTGAAATGATGTGTTTTCTGCTCTGCATAGTCAATTTGTTCAACTCCATAATTTACCATGAAAAACATACTTGTTATTTTATTATGCTTCACGACTCAACTTATTTACGCGCAGAAGTCAGTTATAACAGGCATCATTACCGACAAAGCAAATGGTGACTTCTTACCGGGAGCTTCCATAACCATCGAAAAGCATAATTTAGGAACCAGTTCTCAAACCAATGGAGAATTTACCCTGCTTTCGGTTCCGTCGGGCGAAGTGGATATAAAAGTTTCATTTATCGGTTATAGGACACAGACCATTCACCTACGGCTTCAGCCGAATGAAACAAAACATATTAAAATAGTGCTGGAGGAAGTCGTATACCAAGGTAAGGAGATAACTGTAACTGCCCAGGCAAGAGGACAAAGTGCGGCGATAAACAGCCAGCTTAATGCTACCGGTATCATAAATGTTATTTCATCTGAAAAACTGAATGAATTACCTGATGTGAACGTTGCTGATGCAATAGGGCGTTTACCCGGGCTGATGATTCAACGAGAAGGCGGTGAAGGTCAAAAAATAATCATCAGGGGGCTTGAACCGAAATATAACACCGTATCTATAAATGGGATGAATGCTCCTTCCACGGATATGGACAACCGGAGCACGGATTTAAATATGATTTCTCCCGAAATCGTCGGTGGTGTGGAGGTGATGAAAGCCAATACGGCGGATAAGGATGCCGATGGACTGGGAGGTACCGTAAATCTCGTGCTTAAAGATGCTCCATCATCCATGAGATTAAATATTAATGGTCAGACCGGATATCATAGTCAGATTAACGATATAGGACATTACAAAGGAAATATATTATTCAGTAACCGGTTTTTAAAAGAGAAACTGGGAATTATCTTCACAGCAAGCGCCGAGCAGACCGACAGGAGCAACGACCGTTTTTTGGCCGCCTACAAGGTGCAGGGAAATCCGGACTATGATGCAGGAGAAACTTATGTGCAGCCATGGATAACGAGTACCCGGTTACAGTCGAATCTTGAAAAAAGAAACCGGTATAATGCAAATCTGAATCTTGATTTTACTTTCGGAGCTTCAAAGTTGAAACTGCTGAATCTGGTAAGCAGCATGGACCGTGATCGTTATATAAGGGAAAAAAGATACGACTTAGAAGGTACAATCCTGAGAACAAATCAAACTGATACCAGAGTTACAGAAACTATATTTTCTAATATTCTGCAAGGGGAGCATCGCTTCTGGAACACATTCCTGGAATGGGGGGCCGGTAGATCACAGTCGAAACGGAACAATCCTTACGAGCATGTTCTGGGTTTCAGGATGAAAACTCCGTTTAATGTTCCCGCAAGCGAATTGGATTTACTACCTCCCGATCAGGTTTCTGCTCCGGGAAATGTAAATGAAAGCGATCTTGCTAAATACTATTTATACGAGGGGACAAAAAACACCTACAGAGCGGACGAAGCTGAACTGAGTACGTGGCTGGACTGGAAGGTACCTTTCAATTTTAATCAGGCATTTAAAGGCTATTTGAAATTCGGAGGGAAATACAGACAAAAAGGCAGATCGAAAGTTACTGCGCGAAACTACGTTCGTTTCGACTTAAACAAAGGTTTCAACGGGGTAATTGCAAATATGCCCGACATTACTCGTTCCTCTCAAAATAATCTTATCGGAATCGCTGATTTTCTCGATTCGCATTTTAAAAGCAAGAGGTTTTTAAATGGGGATTATGAAAATCTGTTTTTCAATTTTGCACTGGACAGGAAGTACATGGCAACATTTTATAATATAAATGCTGATTTATACCGGCCGATTCTGACCACAACCATACAAAATGATTATACCGGTTACGAAGAATTATCTGCAGCCTATGTCATGGCCGAAGTTAACCTGACAGATTATTTTACATTGATACCCGGCATACGTTATGATCACACTTTTATGTGTTACAATGCTTACGGAGGGAGCGATGTTCCTGACGATGAGACTGTTGAACATACTTTCAGCTTTGAAGAAACCAGTGAAAAAGGAGCTTTTAGCTATTGGTTGCCACAAATCCATTTGCAGATAAAACCAACCAAATGGTTCAACATCAGGTTAGCATATACCAATACATTATCCCGGCCGGATTTTAATTTGCTCGCTCCAAGAATGATACTTAAACCGACAAGCCTGAATGTAACGTATAGCCGGACCAACCTCCGGCCGGCCCTGTCAAAAAACTTTGATGCTATAATGACCTTTTACAAGCCTGATGTCGGCTTACTTACCATAGGTGGTTTTTATAAAGAAATCGAAAATTTTATTTATACACGATCTGCCCTGGTTTTATCGGGTACAGCTACTGATCCTTCCGTATTCGCATTAGATGAAGCGATTTCCGGTTGGACGATTACCTATCCGCTGAACAGTCCCAACAAAGCTATGGTAAAAGGTGCCGAGATCGACCTGCAAACCCAACTGCGTTCCTTGCCCGGATTACTAAAAGGAATTGTTCTCAGCGCCAACCTTTCATTTATGAATTCGAAAATGGGTTATAATGAAACGCTTATCAAACGTATTGTCAATCCTAACTATGGGATCGACGGAGACAGGAGACGCTTTATACACATCAATGCGGATACCACCTATTTTGATCGGCTCCTGAGACAACCATCCATATTGGCTAATTTCTCGTTAGGATATGATTATCAAGGATTCTCGGGCAGATTGTCGTATAATTATCAAGACAATATACTTATCAAAGAACAACATCGTACCGACGGGGCCGATAAAGAAAGTACCCTGGCTTTTTCCCGGTGGGACATGCAATTACGACAACGAATCAACAAAAAGTTAGATGTTTACCTGAGTATGTCTAATATTCTCAATACCCCGGATAGAAATAAGCGGGATATTACGGGCTATCCTTCAAGTATAGAGTATTACGGATATGCTGTTTATATAGGAGTTAAATACAATGTATTCCGCTGATGATTTTATTTTAATCTTCATTTATGTTTAATATCTTTTAATTTAATCATTATGAAACAACTACTCTTTTCTTTTTTGCTGGGTGCTTTGTTGTTTTGCGCACCTCTGTTTGTGGATGCTCAACCGGTTGTTATTGTTGAACCGGATGCCGGAACCGATGTCAATGCTCTCCCCAAAGCTATCGATAAGAATGGTGATGCTGTTTATATATTGAGGAGAGGTGGGGTTTATTACCTGGAAGGCCGTTATACTTTTAATAACCGGGTGATTATTAAATCTGAAGAGGGCAGCGGGCTTTTGCCGATGATACAGCCCATACCTGATGCTAACGGAGCACTGCCTGCCGATATGCTCCGTTTTAATAAAGATGTAACGTTCGAAAATATTTATTTTTGTGGGAAAGCCGAAATGACAGGAAATATTCTGCAAAGATTATTTCGTATTGACAGTAGTAATACCCGGCTGAGCTTCGAAGGATGTTTTATAGAATATTGTCTGAATTTCTGTATCCGTACCGATGGGGTAAATAACAAAATATATATAAATAATTCGGTGTTCAGAAACCTGGCGCTTACTTCGGATCCTGCCAACGGCAGATTGATCGATCAAAGGGGAAATGCGCAGGATACCCTTTCGATTACTAATAGTACTGTATACAATAATACCGGGAATATCATTCGTTTCGATAAATCGATTACGAATTATGTTGAATTGAAGAACAATACATTCTACAATATCGGCTATCATTTTAGAGTTGATTATGCGATGAAGTTGATCATTGAAAATAATATTTTCGCTAACACGGGATGGAAGGCTGGATACCAGGAAGGGGCTTCCTATTTCGATATACAGTCTTTTGAAGATACGGAACAACATAAGATGGCAGATGTCAGGATAACCATTAGAAATAACAACTTTTTTACAGTACCTCAAATCGATGAACTCTACACGAAATATCCCGGTAATATAAGGCGTGTAACCTTTAGTCAGACAGGAGAAGAGCTCAAAACGGCAGGACAACTCCTGTATGAAAACAACATTTCGGAAATAATTACTTTCTCAAATCCTTCGCCGCTACCTATGACATATATCGATAAATTTTTCGAAGTGCTGGGGACCGGAATGGCCTCATGGGCCGATTTACCATTTTATGTAGATGAGAACGGGGAACCCGGGTTCACAGCAGGAGCTGTAACTTACGGTTTTAATTATTCAGGTGAAACCGCTACGGCTAAAGCCTCAACCACGGGAGGCCCGTTAGGAGCTCCGGTATGGTATCCGGTACAGACTGGTTTGAGGCCTGCCGGTATTACAACACACAAAGTCTTCCCGAATCCGGCCAGAGATGTGATTACATTCCGGACAGAAAATAATGAACCCGGAACAGGTTCTGTTACCATTTACAATTTACTGGGCGGTACTGTGCTCTCGGTAAAAACACAGCCGGTTCAAACCATCGTGGATGTATCCTCACTTTCTGCGGGAGTTTATACTTATGTTATAGAGACCGGTAAAGAAGCTTTCAAAGGTAAAATGATTATACAGTAGTGGGTAGCTTAGTTGTTAAGAGTTTAGCGGTGGTAGCAAGCGAACAGTATCTTTCATGTTTAATTCATAATTAATAAAATGAACCGAATCGTATTTTTATCTTTATTGTCATTATTTTGTTTTTTTAGCCAGGCTGAAGCAGGTATAAAAATATACTTCATCCGGCACGCCGAAGCAGGCCATAATATTGTAAAAGAATGGAATGATATTCCTGAAGAGTTGTGGCCTGCTTATGTCGGAAACTCCAATATGTTTACCCCGAAAGGAGAAGCACAGGTGGCTCTTGTGCCTCAAAAACTTGAAAAATATCGTTTCGATTTCATTGCCGTGAGTCCGGCCTGGAGAACACGTCAAACAATACTGCCTTATTTGAAACAAACCTTGACGCAAGCTACTATATGGCCTGAATTAGGCGAGTTTAAAATCAGACCGGTGACTGTTTTGTCACCGGTTACACAAACACCTCAAAAAAATATTTTTAACTGCAAAAAAAAGATTGAGATTCCTGCTGCCGAATCGGACTATTTCCGGTTGGCAGAGGACGGTAGGCACAGGTTTGATTTCGATCAATCTGAAGCGAACGAATTATTCTATGCTAATGTAAACTATGTTCTTGAAAAGCTCATAGACAGAATACATAAAACGGTGGGAGGAACAGACAAGTCGATTTTACTGGTAGGACATGGAAATAATGGGATCGGGCTTCTTAAATTAATAACAAATGATAACTTAGACAAAATGCCGTCGATTAAAAACACGGGTATCTGGATGGTTGAAGAACAACCGGACGGCACTTTCAAAATTAAAATCTATAACGATCATGTACAGTAAAAATCCTGGAAGGGAAAAATAAAAATTACCATATGAAAATTAAAGAGATAATCTCAATTGTTGTTTTGCTGGTTTTTTTTTCTTGCGATTCGACAGAACAGAAATTAATGCATGCTATCGAAACCGGATTTGCAGTATCGGAATTGCAGTCGATCAATATGGCAGAGGCCTTGCTTGCGAAAACAGATTCATTGCCGAAAACATTCAGTTCTAACGGGCAACTTATTTTATCCGACTCTCATTGGTGGTGTAGCGGCTTTTTCCCCGGTGTTCTATGGTATCTGTATGAAGAAAACGGCGATAGCGTTTTTAGAAAATATGCGGAGTATTATACTTCACGTGTAGAAAAAGAAAAATTCACTACAGACAACCACGATGTCGGTTTTATTTTATCGAGCAGTTTTGGGAATGGATTCAGATTAACCGGGAATAAAGCCTATCGGGATGTCCTTCTTACCGGTGCCGAATCTCTTGCCACACGCTTTAACAGCCGTATAGGTCTGATACGGTCGTGGGATAATAATAAGAATATCTGGCAATATCCGGTTATTATCGATAATATGATGAATCTCGAGTTAATCATGTGGGCGTCAAAGTATACTTCGGGTACGGATCTCAAGAATATCGCGATTTCTCATGCCGACCTGACTATGAAAAATCATTTTCGGCCTGATGGTAGTTCGTACCATGTTGTTTCGTACGATACAATAAGCACTTATCCTCAAATCAAACAAACGTGGCAGGGGTTTGGCGACGAATCTTCCTGGGCCAGAGGACAAGCCTGGGGATTATATGGTTATACCATGATGTACCGGGAAACCCGATTGCAGCGTTATTTGGATCAGGCGGTTAAAATTGCCAATTATATACTTTACCACCCCAACTTTCCGGATGATAAAATACCTTATTGGGATTTTGACGACATAAAAATCCCGGATGTGCCGAGAGATGCTTCTGCAGCTTCAATTATGGCATCGGCCTTCATCGAGTTAAGCGATTATGTGGACGAGGAACTCGCAAAAAAATGCCTGGAAACGGCAAAGACTCAATTAATAAGATTAAGTTCTCCGGATTACTTAGCTAAACCCGGTACCAATGGAAACTTTATTTTAAAACATGGAGTCGGATTTCTTCCCAGGAATCAGGAGGTAGACGTTCCGCTTACTTATGCCGATTATTATTATGTTGAAGCCTTAATCCGCATGAAGAAAAAAATATCAAAAACAACATGAAACGGGCATATTGTATGAAACAGTCGTTGATAGCTTTGTTAGTAATCTTTTTATTTATTGCAGGAGGCGCTTCTGCCGCACGAGTTTATGTGAATCAAGATGCATCCAACTTACCACGTCACCCGAGATTGTTGTGGCTTGACGAGGAAGAACTTCGTAACAATATCGTCAAAAGCTCTTTTTGGTTTCATTTTAATCGGGCCGTTATCCGGCAAACGGAAAATTTGCTCGATCTGCCGGTTTTGGAATACAATAAAACCGGTCGCAGATTGCTTGCTATATCCAGGCAGGCGCTTTACCGGATTTTCTTGTGCAGTTATTCCTACCGGATCACGAGTGACGAGCGTTTCCTGACAAAAGCGGTTCGGGAAATGGTAGCGGTATCTAACTTTGAGGACTGGAACCCGGATCATTTTCTGGATGTTGCCGAAATGGCAACGGGTGTTGCTATCGGCTACGACTGGTTGTATGACAAAATACCGGAACATGAACGCACGATAATCAGAAAGGCCTTGGTGGGGAAAGGAATAGAGCCTTCACTGCTTACATCGTATAACGATAAATGGCTGACCGGTACCAATAACTGGAATCAGGTATGCAATACCGGAATGTTGTTTGCCGCATTGGCTGTCGCGGAAGACGAACCTGAACTGTCGAACCGGATAATCCACCGTTCCGTCGAAAGTATTTCATCCGGCATGAAGCCATACGGCCCTGACGGAAATTATCAGGAAGGATATGGATATTGGCATTACGGAACATCGTTCAATGTACTTTTTATTGATGCTGTCGAGAAAATATACGGTTCTGATTTCGGTTTGTCCGGAATGCCGGGTTTCATGGAGTCAACCCGCTATATCCAACACATGCTGGGTGTCAAACTGGATCCGTTTAATTATGCCGATGCCGATAGTGAACCTCGCCTTAACGTGGCGAATTTCTGGTTTGCAAAAAAATTAAAAGACCATTCTCTTTTATGGAACGAACGTCAACAAATAAAAACCCGGGATATTCTTTCGAATCCGGATGTAGATAGATTTATCCCAGCTATACTTATCTGGGGAAGTTCAATTAATATGGATTCCGTCCCCCGACCGTCTTCTCTTGTTTTTTCCGGGCAGGGCGTTACCCCTGTATGGATAGCCCGTACCGCGTGGGATGATCCAAAGGCAGTTTATGTCGGACTGAAGGCCGGTTCTCCGTCAACCAGCCATGCACACATGGATATAGGCTCTTTTGTTTTTGAAACCTTAGGTACTCGTTGGGCAATCGATCTGGGAGTAAATAATTATGAAAAATTAGAAAAACAAAAACTGAATATCTGGGACAGGACACAAAACAGCGACAGATGGAAGGTGTTCAGATACAATAACCAGGCGCACAATACACTTACGATAAACGGAAAGCACCAGCTGGTTTCCGGACATGCCCGCATCGACAAAAAAATCGACAGGCCCGGCTTCTGTGCTGCTGTCAGCAACCTGTCGACACTTTACAAGGATGATGTTGCCTCCGTAACACGGGGAGTCGCCTTGATAGATTCATCCTATGTACGTATTCAGGATGAAATAAAAACAGACAGTCGGCAAGCCACGGTGCAATGGCGTATGGTAACAAAGGCCACCCCGAAAATCAGAAACCGGAAAACCATAGAACTGGGTCATAACGGTGAAAAACTGCTTGTACGTTTCTGCGGACGTCGGAAGGTGAAACCTGAAATATGGCCGGGACAAGCACAAAACTCATATGAAGACACAAATGAAGGTGTTTCTATAATTGGCTTCGAAGTTAAACTTCCTGCCAATACATTCGCACAGCTTGTTGTCGAATTAGTTCCCGAATCGAAAAAAAAGAAACGAGAAAGACCCATAACTGTCCTGGCTTTATGGGAATAACCGGACATTCCTTTTCATAGAGTTTGCCGTAATACAATAAATAATACGAAAGAATTTACCGGTAATTTGTTGGTCTTGGAAGGTTCTTGGTTATTTCGGACTTAAGGTTTTCTTTATATACAATTTTGTATCTCTAGGCATTATGTTTATATTTGTATAACTTAAATCATACCTTATAAAAATTGATGAGAAGATTAACAAGAATAGCTATATTCCTAAGTTATATTTTCATACAGCAGGTTTACGGACAAATCTCTTTTGATTTCTCAGGAAGATTACAAACGAACTCCGTTTATGCAATAACACAGGATAGCTTAGGATTTTTGTGGATCAGTTACGGGAATGGTATTGCTAAATTTGACGGATATTCAGTTACTCCTGTGAATTTCAACAATCCTTCCATCCACGTCGGGTTTGTCAATTTCTTACGATGCGATAAGTACACCAATATTCTCATTGGTTCGAATGGAGGTGCTTTTATATACAACTATGCCAACCAGCAGCTAAAGGAGCTAAACCGGGAATTAAAGGGGCAAAATGTTCTTTCAATCATCTCCGACATACGCAATAATTATTGGGTTACGACCAGCCATGGGCTGTACTATCTGAATAATGATTTTTCAGTGTTAAAAAAGTTTGATGCAAACACCGGATTGTCAAATGAAAAAATCATTTCTGTAATGCCCGATACAGACGGCAATATCTGGGTAGGAACTGAATTTGGTCTGGATTTGATACGGAAATCCGGAGGCAAGTTTAACATATCGAATATTTTCAGGGGGTTCCGTGTCGCACAGATTTTTGTCGACCATAACGATCAGTTATGGATATGCAGAAATGAAGAGATATATATTGCCGACCGGAAGGCGGTTGTAGAAAGGGGCAATATTTTTAAGAATATCGCGAACAACGCAGAAGTTATAAGCTCACTTCAATTCAGAAATGAAATCTGGGTCGGAACGCGGGGTTCGGGTATTCTGCGTTATACTGCTTTAACAGGTAAAACACCGGAGCTTAACACGCAGAGCTGGATTGATCCGAACAATAAAAATGAAATAAATAACACGATACTATCTTTGTTCGAGGATAATTATTCCAATATATGGGCAGGGACATTGGATGGCTTATATTTATATGTAAAAAACTTCCGATCGCCATTTCATATAATCAAGAACAACTATCTTGACCTCAATACGCCATCTCATAATACGATATCTTCTATTTATCGCGACGATGATAATAATTTGTGGCTGGCAACCGCCAATGGCATCAATAAATTCACCTGGGGAGAGGGAGGTTCTTATAAAATAAGTCGTTATTATGACAACAGCAGCAAGGAATATCAAATAAGAAATAATAAAATTCAAACCATTATAGAGTATAAAAAGGGAATTTTTCTGATTAGTACCAAATCGACGGTTAAATTCTTTGATGTGAATAAAAATCTGTTTTATGAAAATAAGCATGTAAATGACACGCTTGCAAAATACAGCATGAAATATGTCCAATCTTCCTTCAAAGACCGTGAAGGAAATCTTTGGCTGGCTTTTTCCGAAGGAGGAGTTGGTGTTTTAAATTCAGCCGACGGAACTTTGTACAAGATAAATTTTAATCAAAATGCCGACAGCAGGCATCGGTGTATTGTCGGGGACCCGGGAGGTAATATATGGGTTTCATCGGACGACGATGGTTTGTATTGTTTGCACGTCGGCCGGATACCGACCCATATCCGAAAAATAACATGTTATCCTAAAGAACAATTCAACAGAAGTTGGATTACTTCTATTTATATCGACCGATCGCTTACTATATGGGTAGGAACTTATAACGGGCTTTATAAATATAATGCCGATAAAGATTCTTTCGAACCTTATCAGCTTCCTCTTTTTCGTAACAATGTTTACATTAACAATATCATCGAAGATTTGTATAACAATATCTGGGTAACCAGCCTGAGAGGAGTATTCAGGGTGTCTGATAAAATTGAAGCTCAGTATTATGAGCCCAATTCTATCAAGGACTTTTCAAAAATCGGTTATATTTCAGGATTGGCAATTGATAAAAACGGGATTATCGCTATTGGCGGGGTAAATGGATTTATTTATTTTAATCCTACAGAAGTATTTCCCGATGCCTATCCGCATATGCCTTGCATATCCAATTTTTCTATTTATAATACCGAACAGCACGTTGACAACTTGCACCTGAAGAAGGACGTAAATCTCACCGATAAAATTGTATTAACACATAAAGACGCTCAGTTTTCATTTGAATTCAGTTCGTTGTATTATCCCGACCCGATGGGAATCAAGTATGCATATAAACTCGAAGGCTATGATAAAGACTGGATTTACACGGATGCGCACCGGCGATATACTTCGTATTCAGGTTTGGCTCCGGGTATGTATACATTTAAAGTTAAATCGACCAGTGTGTCGGGGGTATGGATTAACAATACCAAAGAGCTGACGATCGAAATACTGCCTGCACCCTGGAAAACAGGGTGGGCTTACCTGATCTATGCCATAGTACTATCCGGATTTATTTTTCTTATCTATAAACTGCTGAGATTAAATACAAAAGTAAAGATCGAAGAAAAACTCAGCAAATGGAAAATAAGTTTTTACATCAATTTATCGTATAGTCTGAAAACTCCGTTGACACTACTTTACGCTCCTTTAAATTATCTGTTAAAAAACGGAGACAGCATATCTGAAAGCGAATCGAGAAAGTTGTTGCAAATCATCAACAATAATGTGAAAAAACTCTCTCTTATTATATCGCAAATGATGGAGTTCAGAAAAAATGAAATAGGGAAGAGTTCATTGAATCTTCGGGAAACAGATATTATAAAACTCGCGGAAGAGTTGTATAAGTCTTTCAAATGGCAGGCGGTTGCAAAACAAATTCATTTTGTTTTTGAAACCGATATTCCAAAACTGAATGTGATTGTTGATCCGGAAAAAATAGAAATTGTTTTATATAATTTGCTTGACAACGCGTTTAGATTTTCTACCTGCAAAGGTACAGTTACATTGAAATGCGCACTTGATTATACGGAGTACAAATTATGGATAAGTGTAACAGATACCGGTATCGGTATAGCCAAAGAAAATCAGGAGAAAATCTTTGAACGTTTTGGGCAACTTGAGTCTCCAGCCCCAAACTCATTTTTTGCAGAAAAAGGCATTGGTTTATCTTTGGCAAAAGATTACATTGAAATGCATCATGCCGGTATCATGGTGGAAAGTGAGCCCGGAAAGGGTAGTACCTTTAAGTTTTACATTCTGTTAGGACATTCGCATTTTTCGGCGCAAGAACAAAGCAGTCTGCAGTCGAACGAGGCCAAGGTTGCTCCGGCCGGCATAGTATCCGAAGATACCGTAAGTCATTTCGCGCTGCCAATCAATTTGCCGGAAAACATCGACGGGAAACAACCGGCACTTTGTATTCTCACCTCCGACATGGAATTATTCAACTTTATGAATATTTCTTTATCAAATGATTTTAAGCCTGTATTCTTTAATTCCTTTGACGAGCTGAAAAAAGCAACCAGAAAGAATATGCCGGCTGTTATCCTGGTGGATAGTTCTGTTTCCATACACGAAGATGTATATATTCAATGCAAACAGCTCAAAGAAAATCCTGTAACAAACCCGATACCGCTTCTGTTAGTTTCGTCGGTCGATTCCGAAGAGGAAAAGGAACGTTTCTATGAAGCCGGAATCGACGCCTACATAACTAAACCTTTCAGTATTTCCTATTTGAAAACACGGATCTGTCAACTATTACATACTATGGATAAATTCAAGGATAGAATTCGCAAAGAGTTGATTACCAATCCGAAAGAATTGGAGATAGTATCGAACGATGATGTTTTTCTGTCCAAGGTCATGACGGTAATTGACGACAATATTGCCAACGAATCGTTTAGTGTCGAAGATCTTGCCGATCAGCTGAAAGTCAGCCGGTCCATGTTGTACAGAAAAATAACTCAACTCACTCAGGAGTCGCCCGTGGAATTCATTAAAAATATACGGCTGAGAAAGGCGGCTCAACTTCTGGAAAAGACCTCTTATAACATTACGGAAATCAGCTTTATGGTCGGTTTTCCCGACCCCCGCTATTTCAGCGCCTGTTTCAAAAAACAATTTGGTGTTAGCCCTAAAACATATTCTTTGAGAAATAAAGTGTGACCAATACATCAGTATCAGATTACAGGAGGTTGTACGAAAGTGTTTCCGTATAATCTGGCAGGATCGCCAATAGAATGAGCGTGTCGACCATATTTAGCGTTCACATGAGAACTAATTCCGGTTCTGCAAGGTTGGAAAAGTTGGATGCTATATACCTGGGGTAATTAGGTTTTTGGAGGAAATTTAATACCTTTGCGTATCTAATCTCTATTTATTTCCAGGTATGAGAAAAGCTGTTCTGCATCTGCTTTGTAGCACTTTTTAATCTTCCTTTGAAGTTGTCTGCTGCAGGAGCCCGAAGCCACTTTGACGGAAGTATCTTCCATGTTGGTTCGTATGGTTACTATTGGCCGGCTACTGGGTACGACGCGTACTCGTACTACTTGTACTTTACAGTCAGTACGGCCGACACGAGCTACGCTTACCGGACTTAGGGAGACCTGTATAAGGTGCATTAAAGATTGACTCAATTTTATCTACGATCAACTATCATAAACTATGTACAGCGAATTATCTAAAAAATCAGCAAGCGGCGTAACCCGGAGCTCAGGAAATACGTGTCGTGATTACCGGAAAAAGATGGAAGATGGGCATCGGTTTAGGGTTCTGCGAAGCAGTAAATTGATTTTGATTCTGGTTGCTCTGATACACGTGGGACCGGTTGCGGCGCAGCTTACTGAGGAGAAGGCCTACGCGCTTTCGCAGATGCCGTTGCATTGTATTGGTCAGGAATGGCCGAATAAGACGTCACACATGTCCGATGGGCCGGCCGACCACCGGTTGCTGCCTTCGGAGCTTCACCCGGCATTTTACGGCTGTTTGGACTGGCACAGCAGTGTTCATGGTCATTGGCTGCTTGTAAAAGTGCTCAAATTATTTCCCGCTATAAAAAATCGTGACAGTATCGTTGCTTGTCTGGCCCAATCGTTCAGTCCCGAAAAAATGAAAGCCGAGGCTGCTTATTTTTCGGCTTACACCGGATCGAGTACTTTTGAACGCACCTATGGTTGGGCCTGGTTGCTGAAGCTCGACGAAGAGTTAATGAGGTGGGACGATCCCTTGGCCGGCGCATGGCACCGGTCGATGGCGCCTCTCACAGCCCGTATTGTCGAGCTGTGGCAAGCGTATTTGCCTCGTCAGAGTTATGCCAACCGCACAGGGGTGCATCCGAATACCGCTTTCGGACTGGCATTTGCACTGGATTGGGCACGTGAAACAGGCAACCGGGAGTTCGAGCATCGGTTGATCGATAAAGCGATGCAGTTTTACCATGGCAATCAATCGATGCCTTCGCATCTGGAGCCCGATGCTTCCGATTTTTTCAGTCCGTCGTTACTGGCAGCCGATTTGATGCGGCGTATTCTTTCTCGCGAGGAATATGTAAAGTGGGTGGAGGGTTATTTTACCGACGCAGGCATCCGGAATCTGATTACACCGCCGGTAGTGAGCGATCGCACCGATTATCAGATCGTACATCTCGACGGTTTATCGTTCAGCAGAGCCTGGTGTATGAAAGGGATAGCGCAGGCATTGCCGGAGGGGCATCGGCTGAAAACCTTGTTTGAGTCGACGGCCAGCCGTTATATCGGGCAAACGTTGCCGGTAATCGGAGCGTCGTACGGAGGAAGTCACTGGCTGGCATCCTTCGCGTTGTATGCGCTGGATGCCAGGTGACCGTGGCTGTTAATAAGCCGAGATTTTAGCGGCGAAACCTCCGCCGGGCGCCATCGGTATCGTCAGGCGTGTAGTGGAATTCACCTCCCGGGTTTCGATCGTGTGATCGGTACCTTTCCGGTGGGCGTTTACTCCGTCTTTAAACAAGGTAAGTGTGTAGTTTTTACCCGGGGTCAGAAAGTCGAGGCTGAGTTCGGCGGTGCGACGGTTCCAGTTGGTAAGTCCTCCCACGTACCAATCGTTACCTTTACGGCGGGCCAGTGTGATGTGGTGTGCCACTTTCCCGTCGAGTGCGCGGCTTTCGTCCCATACAACGGGGATGTTGGCTATAAAGTCGGTCGAAGCCGGTTCTTTCAGGTATTCGGTGGGGCTGTCGCAGAGCATGTTCAACGGCGAATTGTATACCACGTACATTGCCAGTTGGCGGCAGCGGGTGCCCTGACTCATGGGGTCGGAATACACCGGGCGGTACATTCCCCGGGCGGCATTTTTCATGGCTCCCTGGGTATAATCCATGGGGCCGGCCACCATCCGGATAAAAGGAATTGTGACGTCGTAGGTTACCATGTCGGTTGCTTCGGGTTCCCATTTCATTTGTTCGAGGCCGAAGACCCCTTCGAAATTGATTACATTAGGGTAGGTGAGTTGCAGTCCGGTTGGTTTATACATGCCGTGGAAGTCGGCCAGTAGCTGATAGCGGGCGGTGGTTGCCGCAGCCCGGTAAATGAAATCGACCATTTGCTGGTCGTCGCGGTCCATAAAGTCGATTTTAAAACCCTTTACTCCTAAAGCAGCATAATGACGGCATACATTCTCCATGTCGCGATCGAAGGCACGATAGCCGGCCCACAGGATAATCCCCACATTTCGCTCCTTCCCGTATTCGACCAGTTCACGGATGTCGATTCCGGGCACTACCTGCAGGAGGTCGGCCTGTCGGTTCACCGCCCAGCCTTCGTCGAGAATCACGTATTCAATCCCTTTTGAAGCAGCAAAGTCGATGTAGTATTTATAAGTAGCATTATTGACTCCCGATTCGAAGTCGACACCCGCAATATTCCAGTCGTTCCACCAGTCCCAGGCTACTTTTCCGGGTTTAATCCAGCTGATGTCGCCTGCCCGGTTGGGCGCTGCCAGTCGCATGGTCATGTCGTTGACAGCCAGGTTTTTGTCGCTGGTGCTGACGATGGCTGTGCGCCAGGGGAATTCGCGGGCACCCTCCACGCGGGCAATATAGTTCTCGCGCCGGGCCACACGGGTTTGCAGGTTGTTGTGCCCGCCATCGGTCGTTGCGGCCGGATAAGCAGCAAAAACTCCTTTCAGGAAGTTGTCTCCGGCAGGTTTGTTGAGGTACAGTCCGGGATACGATTCCAGGTCGGCTTCGGTGAAGCAGATTTTTTTTGTGGCCGTAGCTTCGACCAGAATCGGAAGGAAAATGAGGCGTTCGGGGTCGAGTTGCGATACCGGTAGGTATACGTAGCGATTTTCAAATGAATTGTGAAATTGCTGCTCGAAGCTGCCGTGTTGGCCATTGGAGTAGGGTATGTAGGCCTGAGGATCGCCCGTGAAATGAAGCTCCGTCAATTCGTTGGCAATACGGATCGGCTGTGTGCCGGTATAATAAAAGCAATAGGCCATTCCATCGTTGTAGGCCCGGAACCGGATGCCCCAGTTGCCGCGGAATTCGAGCGTGAGTTCGTTGTAGTGGTTTTTAACCTCGGCATTGAAATGAATCGGTGTGGCGATAGAGGTGTTGACGGTTCGGGTCTGCCGGCGTAGTAGTTTCGCGTTTTTTCCCCAGCAGGTTCCATCGCTAAGTTCCAGTGCTATTTCCGATGGTGCTATTAACCGGTCTTGTTCGTGGGTTACCGAATATCGCAGCGATTGTTTGGTGTCGATACCGACTGTTAGTTTCTTATCGGGCGATTGAAGTGTGAAGGTTTGTGCTGTCGCAAGAAAAGTTGCGAGCATCATTGCGAAAAGGCTTGCAGTGCGTTTCATGATTAATGCTGAATGGATTTTAGAATAGATGAGACAAATGCGTTATAGTCGAACTGCCCTTTTTTCGAGAAGCCGGTGCGTACGATTACCAACTGCATCGAAGGGATTATATAGATGTATTGTCCGTCGTGGCCGCGACACATAAACAGGTCGGCCGGAGCGTCGGGATAATCGCCCGACCGGTTGAGCCAGAAGAGGGAGCCGTACCGGCCCCCCGAGCCGCCGGCAGGCTGCATGGCCTGGTCGGTCCAGCCTTCGGGTAACAGCTGATTGCCCAGCCAGTTGCCTTTGTTGAGGTACAGCAGCCCGAAGCGTACATAGTCGCGCATCGACGCATACACATACGACGAGCCCACGAATGTACCCGATGCATCGGTTTCGAAAATAGCGCTACGCATTCCCAGCGGGTTGAAAAGCTCCCGTCGGGGAAAAGCGTAATAGTCGGCGTCGTTGTCGATGATGCGGCGGATCTGCAGGCTGACAATATTGGTAGCGCCCGAATTATACAGCCAGAGCGAGTCGGGGGGAGCAACGCTTTTTTTCTGCATTGAAAAACGGGCCATATCGGCCGATTTGTGGAGCATCAGTGTTACGTCCGACAAATTCCCGTAGTTTTCGTTCCATTCTTGCCCGGCGTTCATATGCATCAGGTGATTGAGGGTGATTTGCGAACGGTCATCGTGTTGCCATTCGGGCAGATTTATCGGTTGGTGGATGTCGAGTTGCCCTTTTCTGACCAGTATTCCGGCGAGTGCATGCGTAATGCTTTTGGCCATCGACCAGCTCAGAAAGCGATTTTGCTCCGAAAATCCGTCGCGGTACCGCTCGGCAATCAATTGATTCCGGTAGGCAACGGCCACGGCAAACGTACCCTGCGTGCCGGTGGTGTCGGCAAAAGCTCTGTCGAGTGCACTATTCAGCTGTTGCCGATCGACATTGCCGGGAACGGTATCGGCCAGTCGATCGCCGGCGGGCCAGTCGACCGTGTCGGGATCGGTGGCAGGTAGTTCGACGCGGGTGTAAGGCCGGTTGCGAATTTCCTCTTCGGTAAAGCCGCGCACGAGTGTACAGCCGAAACCATCGATATAAATTGCTTTCGATTCGGCCCAGAGAAACCGGCTGGTCACTTCTTTGTTAACCGTGTCGACGGTGTTGGACGTAAAACGGATGAACGAAAAGTTGAGGTCGGTTTGTTCCATGCTTTCCTGGGTGCGATGGGCTACGAAAACCCCCGACGCCAGGTTTTTGGCAGCATATCCGGTAATGACGGGGGTGAGCAGGTGGATGTAGTACAGTCCGCCGACGATGGCCAGCAGCAGCGCTCCGACTATCGATTTGAGGATAATCCGTTTCATATGGTGTTTCCCGATTTGGTTATCCTGCAAAAATAGCAAAAACTTTTGTCTTTGAAGAAGGCCCGGAAAATCGTATCTTTGTGTTTTTTTATTCGGAACAATGACTGAAGCAGGATATATAGTGCTTGGACTGGCTGCGGGAGTGCTGTCGGGGCTGTTTGGGATAGGCGGCGGGATCGTGCTTGTGCCTTCGCTGATTGTGTTTTTCGGGATGGAGATTCTCGATGCCAACGCCACATCGCTGGCAGCCATGCTGTTGCCGGTAGGGATTTTGGGCGTATGGTCGTACTATAAGGCGGGACATGTCAATATTAAAGAATCGTTGTGGATAGCGCTCGGGTTGTTTATAGGTTCTTTTTTCGGGGGTGAAATCGCAGTCAATATCAGCGAAAAATTACTTTCGGCTTTGTATGCCGCCATACTTATTTATGTAGCGGTTAGTTACCTGGATGTCCCTTCGTTGGTTCGTAAAAAAGAAAAAAAGACGGAAGTCCTTCCTCCGGCAAAATCGTTTCCGGTTTGGTCGTTTGTGGCGGTGGGGCTGGCGGCAGGCGTCTTTGCCGGCCTGTTTGGTAAGGGGGGAGGAATTGTGATTGTGCCCATGCTGATGGCTGTGTTTCACTACTCGCCAAAGATGGCGGTGGCTACTTCGCTTGCCTCGTTGCAATTGCCGGTAGGATTGCCGGGCGTGTTGATTTATGCCGATGCCGGTCACCTGAATATCGCCTCGGCAGCTTTGATAGCGGGAGGAATTCTGGCGGGCGCATTGCTGGGTTCGTTGGTGGGGGTGAAAATGGCCTCTAATCACTTTAAAAAAATATATGCACTCTTTCTGGTGGTCGTAGCCGTGTATATGGTATTGAAGTAATTGTTAACTATTAATTGTTAATGATATGCAGGTGGATTTCAAATAATTTTATACTTTTGGCCTGAATAACAAATTTTTACAAATATGAAGATAACGCGTATATTTGATTTGCTGGATAACTACCTGGAACAGTATCCGCAGCAAGAGGCAGCACTGGCCTACAAAAGAGCTGGGCAGTGGCGCAAGTACAGTATTCAGGAATATGTTGAACTCACCAACCTGATTAGTTACGGGATGCTGCAGCAGGGTATCAAGCCCGGCGATAATGTAGGCATTGTAAGCGGCAACCGTCCGCAGTGGAACATGCTCGATATGGCCATTATGCAGATTGGAGCCATTTCAATTCCTATTTATCCCACCATTAGTCAGGAGGATTATCGTTACATTCTTAACCATGCCGAGATGAAAATGATTTTCATCGAAGGAAAGGATCTGCGTCGTAAACTGGAGCCGGTATTGCCCGATGTAAAAACGCTGAAATCGATTTTCGTGTTCGACGAAACCGATGGCGATTATAAGTTTCTGGACCAACTGATTGAGTTGGGTCGCGAGCATCAGGTGCCGGAAAAATTGCAAGCATTGAAAGATTCGGTAAAAACCGGTGATCTTGCCACCATTATTTACACTTCGGGCACCACCGGTAATCCCAAAGGAGTGATGCTTTCGCACAGTAACATTGTAAGTCAGATCGAAAATCTGAAAACGACGCCCTCCACCTGGAGCAAGACCTCGCTGAGCTTCCTGCCTTTGTGCCATGCTTACGAACGGATGTTGGTGTACCTGTACCAATTCCTGGGCATGTCGGTGTATTATGCCGAGAGTCTGGCTACCATAGCCGACAATATTAAAGAGGTGAATCCTACCATGATGTCGGCGGTTCCCCGCCTGCTCGAAAAGATCTACGATAAATTGTACCTGGCCGGTAAGAAGTTGTCGTTTGTACAGCGCAATATCTATTACTGGGCCTTTCATCTGGCCACCCGTTACCAGCTCGAAGGTATGAGTGCCTGGCAGCAATGGCAGCTGAAGCTGGCCGATAAGCTGATTTATTCGAAATGGCGTGCGGCTATCGGAGGGAATTTCGATATAGTCGTATCGGGCGGGTCGGCGATTCAGCCGCATATGGCTTCCTTTTTCTCGGCAATCGGGATGCCGGTGTTCGAAGGTTACGGATTGAGTGAGACTTCGCCGGTGATTGCCGTAAGTCAGCGGGGAAAGAACGGGCGCAAGTTCGGCACGGTAGGTTTGCCGCTTCCGGGCGTAGAAGTGAAGTTGGGCGAGCGCGACGAGATTTTGTGCCGTGGGCATAATGTGATGCTTGGTTATTACCGTGATCCCGATCTGACTGCCCAGGTGATCGATGCCGATGGCTGGTTCCATACCGGCGATACCGGTAAGTTTACCACCGAAGGTCAGCTGATCATTACCGGCAGGCTGAAAAGTATTTTCAAAACATCGTTCGGCAAGTATGTGAATCCGCAGGCCGTTGAGTCGAAGTTTACCGAATCGCCCCTTATCGATCAGATGATTGTACTAGGAGAGAATAAGAAATTTGCCGCCGCCATTATGACTCCCGATTTTGTATATCTCAAGTCGTGGGCCAAGCTGCACCATGTAGACGCCGCTACCAACGAAGAGCTGGTAAAGCATCCGGTAGTCCAGAAGCGTTATACGGAAGAAGTGAAAAAATACAATCAGAATTTTGGCGATTTTGAGCAGGTGAAACGTTGGATTCTGGTTCCCGACGAATGGACGCAGCCTAACGGTATGCTGTCGCCGACACTTAAAATAAAACGTAACGTGATTGAGGAGCGTTACAAAGATCAGATTGAAAAATTATTTAGCTGATCGGATAAATGGAGTCCGGTAACGCTGTGGGCTGTGCCGGAGGATTTAAAAATTAAGCAGTATATGAAAAAGCAATTAATGCTGATGATGAGTTTGATAACTCTGTTGGCGGGCTGCCGGAGCTATCCTGTGCCCGAGGGAGCGGTGGCTGTAAAGCCGTTTGACAAGGATAAATACCTGGGTACCTGGTATGAAATAGCGCGATTCGATTTCAGGTTTGAAAAAGATCTGAACAATACTACGGCCCACTATTCGCTGAATGAAGATGGTACGATTAAAGTAGTGAATCGCGGATTCAACTATGTAAAAGGGCAATGGAAGGAGTCGGTAGGAAAAGCGAAATTCGTTGACGCCACCGACGAGGCCCGATTGAAGGTCTCTTTTTTCGGTCCGTTCTACGGGGGGTATAATGTGATTGCGCTCGACGAAGCCTATACCTATGCTCTTGTTGCGGGGAGCAGTCTCGATTATTTGTGGATATTGGCACGTACCAAAACGATACCGCAGGAAGTGCGCGATCGTTACGTGCAATTCGCGCAGTCGATCGGCTTCGATACCGGTAAATTAATCTGGGTGGAGCATACTCCCTGAGCATTAAACAGTTGATCGTTTTCCGACCAGCCGGATGTAGTTTAACTACATCCGGCTGGTTTTTTTATGAAAAATATGTTTAACAGCATAAAATAAAAATATTTTACAAAAACGCATTAATTAATAAAATAATATATTTATATTTGCTGTCGAAATAAAATGATGTGTTTTATTTGGGCATTTAAATTAACTTACAATCATATTTCAAAGTTGTTAATATGGTGTGTATGTTGGTTTTATATAAAATAGGGATTATTATTAAAATATAGCTATGTTGAACGGAAGAGTTGAAAAAGAGACGAATACTTTTCAGGTAGGAGTCAAGGAACAAGAAGTTAAGGAATCGGAAAAAACGGATCGTATGAAATCGGCTGAAGTGCATTATCTGAAAGAGTGTGGATTACGGTACTACACAGATTTGGTGACTAATATTTTACCTTTTTGGTTAACCCACGGTCTGGACCGTGTTCACGGCGGATTTTACACCTGTGTCGACCGGGACGGGTCATTGATGGATTCGACCAAATCGGTTTGGTTTCAGGGGAGAGCGGCTTACACATTTGCATCGGCTTACAACAAAATCGAGCCGCGTACCGAGTGGTTGGAGGCCTCGCGATCGGCCATCGACTTCATCGAAAAATACTGTTTTGATACCGACGGACGAATGTATTTTGAAATGACTGCCGAGGGTAAGCCCTTGCGGAAACGCCGGTATTTGTTTTCGGAAAGTTTTGCCGCCATTGCGATGGCAGAGTATTCGCAGGCTTCGGGCGATACCTCGTATGCTGCGAAGGCAGTCGATCTTTTCAAGCGGATTCTTTATTTTAAAAATACTCCGGGTGCGTTAACGGCTAAGTACACGGAGCATCTTCAGGTCAGAGGACATTCGCTTCCTATGATCTTGCTGAATACGGCTGCCCGTATTCGTGAAGCCATCAGCGATCCGGTGCTCGAAGCTCAGATTGCAGAATCGGTTTTTGAAATCAAGCATTATTTCATGCATCCCGAGTTTGAGGCGGTGCTTGAAACAGTGGGCATGAAAGGAGAATTCATCGATACCGGTATGGGGCGCATGATCAACCCGGGGCATGCTATCGAGACTTCCTGGTTTTTGCTCGACGAAGCGCGTTACCGGGGATGGGATCAGGAGCTTGTTACGATGGCTACCACTATTCTCGATTGGTCGTGGAAATGGGGTTGGGACGAGGAACACGGTGGGATTATCAATTTCCGCGATTGCCGCAATCTGCCCTGTCAGGACTATGCCCAGGACATGAAGTTCTGGTGGCCTCAAACAGAGGCGATTATTGCGACGCTTTATGCCTACAGGGCAACGGGCGATGCCCGATACCTGGAAATGCACCGCAAGATACATAAATACGCCTACCAACATTTTGCCGACAGGGAATACGGCGAATGGTACGGTTACCTGCACCGCGACGGGAAGGTTGCCCAGCCTGCAAAAGGGAATTTGTTTAAAGGTCCTTTTCATATTCCCCGGATGATGATTTACGCGCATTTGCTTTGTGAAGAAATGCTTAACGACGAAGTTTTCCTTAAAAAATAATAGCGATTCAAACACAAATTTAATTCTCAAAACACATGAAAAAACTGCTTTTTGTATTTTTTAATTTACTGTTCGTATGGTCGGTTACGGCACAGAACAGGACAATTTCCGGTAAGGTAGTCGATGCTGCCAGCGAACCGGTTATTGGAGCAAGTGTCGTGGAAGTAGGGGTTCCGGGTAACGGTACGATTACCGATATCAACGGAGCGTTTACTTTGCGTATAAAGGCGGGTTCGCAAATTTCCGTTTCGTATATCGGATTTGTGACGCAGCAATTGAGTGTAGGCGCAAGCAATATTGTTAATGTGGTATTGGTCGAAGATACCAAGGCCTTAGAAGAGGTTGTGGTGACCGGATACGGCGGCACTCAGCTGCGTTCGAAGGTGACCAACTCGATTTCGAAGGTGAAAGAAGACATGTTAAGCACGGGTATTTATTCAAACCCAGCGCAGGCCCTTTCGGGTGCTGTGGCCGGTTTGCGGGTGGTGCAGTCGTCGGGGAATCCGGGTGCTACTCCATCGATTACGCTTCGTGGAGGAACGAACTTCGATGGTTCGGGTTCGCCGCTGATTATTGTGGATGGTCAGGTGCGCGGTTCGCTCAGCGACATTAATCCTGAAGATATCGAATCGATGGAAGTATTGAAGGATGCCGGAGCAACAGCTATTTATGGTGCCCGTGCCAATGACGGGGTGGTGCTGGTTTCGACCAAGCGTGGTAAAAAAGGACCTGGTATCGTAAGCGTAAAAGCAAAAGTGGGAATGAACTATTTTCGTGAGCCTTACGATTTTATGAATGCTACCGACTATTTGTATTGGATGCGTATGTCGTATAAGAATGCCAATGTAGGTACATATACAAAGGCCGATGGTACAGTGGTACCTGCCCGTCAGTATCCTGACGGCACCAATATTAAAGCATGGGCTGCTATCGGTACACTCAACAATGCTACCCCCTATGGTACAGGTAATAAATATTGGGCCGATGCTGCCAACACGATACCGTTGGACGGTAATACAAATACACAAGCTATCTGGAGCCCAATGAAACTTACCAGCGATCTGGAGTTTTTGAAAAACGAAGGTTGGCTCACCATGACCGATCCGGTGTTTGGAGGTGAAATCATTTACAAGAATTTTGATATTTCCGATTTCAATATCGTATCGCCTTCCACTTCACAGGATTATAATATCAACATGAGCGGAGGCAATGATAGAGGAAACTATTATGCCGGTATTGGATACAACGACAGCGAGGGAACTGCTGTGGGTAACTGGTATAAACGTCTTACTTTCCAGTTCAACGGCGATTATAAGGTAAAAGATTGGTTGACATCCAGCTCGACGTTCAACTTTGCCGATGCGAAATGGTATGGGCTGGCTCCTACACAGGGTGATGAGCAGAATTATTTTACCCGTGTGCTTTCGCTTCCTACCACTTTCCGAGGTTACAATGCAAAAGGCGAAGCCCTGTTGGGGCCCAATGCCGGTGATGGTAACCAGGCGTTCCAGCTCGAAAAATTTGTGCGCGACAATAATACTACGAAATTTACCATGGCGCAATCGTTCAACATTGCACTTGCCGAAGGTTTGTCGCTGAAATTAAATGCCAACTGGTATATTTCGGATGGCCGTTACGAATCGTTCAACAAGGACTATAAAAACTCTCCGACAGCACTGGTAACTACGCGCAACTCTTCTGCCTCGTCGTCGCGCATGGTGGATCAGACTTACAACGGAGTGCTGAACTATAACCGTACCTTCGCCGAGGCTCATAATGTGTCGGCCATGGCGGGTTACGAGTACTACGAAAGCTATTACCGCAACCTGGCTGCATCGGGATCGGGTGCTCCGACCGACGACTTTGCCGACTTGCAATACACCAGTACGAAGGAAGGGCTGCGTTCGATCGATACCGAACATGCCCGCAACCGTATCGTCTCGTATTTCGGACGTCTGAACTACGACTACAAAGACAAATACCTGGCTTCGTTTGTATTCCGTCGCGACGGTTACTCGAAACTTGCCGAACAAAACCGTTTCGGTAACTTTCCCGGTATTTCGTTGGGTTGGGTATTCACAAAAGAAGATTTCATGACCGAATACGACAATGTGCTGTCGTTCGGTAAGTTCCGTACCAGCTACGGCCGCAACGGTAATGTGTCGGCCAACTGGGTAGGAAACTACACCGTGCAGGGTTCGTATGCGAGCACCAAATACAACAATCTGGTAGGGTATACTATCGGGGGAATTGCCAATCCGTATTTGATTTGGGAAACTTCGAATACTACCGAATTCGGTCTCGATTTAGGTTTCTTCAAAAACCGTCTGACTGCGAACCTGACCTATTACAACCGTAATACTTTCGATAAATTTGCCAACATCACAGTTCCTTCCTTGTCGGGTATTTCGACCATTACTTCCAATAACGGAGAGTTTCAGAACCGGGGATTTGAATACGAGTTCAATTACGCGGTTGTCGACAACAAGAATCTGAAATGGAATGTGAGTTTACTGGGGGCCTACAATGCCAATAAGGTAATTAAACTGCCTGAAAACGGATTGGCACTCAACCGTCAGAATGCCTTCCAGGTATATTCGGGGACTAATCCCAACGATCCGTACGAAAAAATATGGGTAGGCGGTTTGCAGGAAGGGCAGCGTCCCGGCGATATTTACCTGTTCGTTGCCGAAGGGATCTATAAGTCGCAAGACGAAATACCTGCAAACCTCATCGACCGTACTTCCGGTAATAATGGGTCCAACGGTCGTCCGCTTTATGGAGGAACTGAAGCTTTTAATACGCTGACTGCAACCGAAAAAGCCAATTCTCTGCCTATTGAGCCAGGTGATGTGAAATGGCGCGATGTGAATGGCGACAATATTATCGATAATTATGATCTTGTAAAAGTAGGTAATTCGACGCCCACCATTACCGGTGGTTTCAATACCAATGTTTCGTACAAAGGTATCCGTCTGAATGCCCGTTTCGACTATGCTTTAGGGCATACTATCGTGGATCAGCGTACACCGTGGATCATGGGTAATATGCAGGGGACGTATAACTCCATCAACGATACGAAGTTGACATGGACCCCCGAAAATCCCAATGCAGCCTATCCGATTTATACTTGGGCCGACCAGCTTGGTAAACGTAATTATGCACGCAATACATCGATGTTTGCCTACGATGGCGATTATCTCTCGTTCCGGGAGCTTACCATCGGATATACCCTGCCGAAAGCAATCGTCGAAAAAGCCCGTCTTGCCAATGCCGAATTCTCGGTAACCGGTCAGAATCTAGGTTACTGGACCGAGGCTCCACACATCTTCTCGCCCGAGGTATCGAGTGTTTGGGGTGGATACCCTCTGCCGTTAACTGTTATTTTTGGTCTTAATTTAACATTCTAATTTTTTGAAAAAGACATCAATATGAAAAAGTTCATTTATATATTCACTTTCCTGGGACTTGCTTTATTGTTCGGGGCCTGCGAAGATTCGCTGAATATCGGTCCGGAAGACTACTACGGCAGCAATAACTTCTGGAACAACGAAGCCCAGGTGAAAGGTTTTATGTATGGCATGCATGCTACCCTGCGTAATAGTTATGCTATGTTGCACGATTTGGGTGAAGCCCGTGGTGGTACCCACAAAACCGGTACTTCGTCGCAAAATACCAGTCTCGATCAGGAGCGGATTAAAACCAACAACCTGGATGCAAATAATACCGGAATTTCGGGATGGTACGGAATTTACAGCCGTCTGCTCAACGTCAATCTGTTCATTTTGAAAGTAGAGGATGAAAAAGCAACTCCTTTTCTTACCGCCGAAGCTCGTAGCACTTACCTGGCGCAGGCTTACGGTATCCGTGCATTGTATTATTTCTTCCTGTACCGTACCTACGGCAATGTGCCGCTGGTTACGACGGTAGAGGTGTTGAATGGAAAAGTATCGGCCGATAAATTCTATATTCCGCGTGCAACTGCCAAGGCAACGCTGGAGCTTATCAAATCGGATATCAACAAGTCGGAAACTTTGTTCGGTGCTTCCACTGCTATTCCTGCCCGTTCGGAATGGTCGGTGTACGCTACAAAAATGCTGAAAGCCGAAATCTATTTGTGGGCGGCCAAAGTGCCTGTGCTCGATCAGCCTAAAGGAGGAAATGCCGATTTGCAGGTAGCTAAAACGGCACTTCAAAGTGTAATCGGTAATAGTAATTTTGCACTGCAAAGCGATTTTGCGAAAGTCTTCTCGACCAAGAATGATAAGGAAGTAATTTTTGCCTTACGTTTTGCCGATACCGAAGCAACCAACTACGGTGGAATGTACCTTTATCAGGATGCAGTATTCCTGAATCAGAAATATGGCCGGAATGGTAAATTAATGGGCGATACCCTGGTGCTTAAAGGTCGTGGAGGGGTGTTCCGCCATGAGTATAAATTCGAGCTGTTCCAGTCGTATGCACCGGGCGACATTCGCCGCGACGCTACGTTCATGGATTACTACAACGATGCTGCTGCAAGCACCGGCCCCGGTCTGGTAATGAAAAAAGGGTTAGGTTCGATCAACTCGACCAACGATCGGATTTTCGATGCCGATATCATTTTATACCGTTATGCCGATGCCATCCTGATGATGGCCGAAATCGAGAACGGACTCACCGGCAGCTGTGCCAGTTATGTGAACGAAATCCGTAAAAGAGCGTTTGGAGCTGCCTACGATGCCGCTATTCATGCTTATGCCGACGGTAGTTTTGCCGACAACGAACTGGCTATTCTGAAGGAGCGCGATAAGGAATTCGTATGGGAAGGCAAACGGTGGTTCGACGTAGTGCGCATGCGCGATGCAGCCGGCAATTCACTCGCGTTCTCACCTGTGGCGGGTTATCCTGCCGGAACTCCCCTTATACCGGCATCGGAAGCCTATAAATTGCTTTGGCCGGTTGATGTGAATACGCTGAATCAGAATCCTGAATTAAAACAAACGGCAGGATACAATCAATAGAAGTATCAGACTTAGTAAAATCTCATAGATAGATCACTTTTCTTGAGTAGCAACTGCCTTTGTGAAAAGGCGGTTGCTTTTGCGTTGTTTTTTTAGTAATATTGCATCAGATTTTTTAAATCCAATACCTATTTTATGTTGCAACCAACATGTAAACAGTTATTACTTATCCTCCTGTTATTGCCGGCGCCCTTTTTAGCTGCCGAAACCCTTCAGCTTCACAGTAAGTGGGAGTTTTCGCAAGCGGGAACCAATACCTGGTTTCCGGCCGAAGTGCCCGGCACTGTGCATCAGGACCTGATTCGCCTTCAGAAGTTGCCGGATCCGTTCCGGGGTACCAATGAAAAGAAAATTCAATGGGTAGAAGAAAAAGACTGGGAATACCGTACGCAGTTCCGGCTCACGGCATCGCAGCTGAAGCACGATGCGCTCCAGCTCGTATTCGAAGGACTCGATACCTATGCCGATGTATACCTGAATGGTTCGCTTATTCTGCGTTCCGATAACATGTTCGTAGGCCATGTGGTAAATGTAAAGCCGGTGGTACGCGAAGGTGAGAACCGCCTGCATATTTATTTTCATTCGCCTGTACGGCAAACCTTGCCCCAATGGGAATCGACGGGATTTAATTATCCTGCCGACAACGATCATCACGATAAAAAGTTGAGTGTTTATACACGTAAAGCGCCTTACAGCTACGGATGGGACTGGGGAATACGCATGGTTACCAGCGGTGTGTGGCGCCCGGTATCTCTACGGATGTTCAATACGGCGATTATCGACGATGTGCATCACCGGCAGCTTTCCCTGAACGACGAAAAAGCGTCGGTCGCCAATGTTATCCGGATCGATAATGTTTCGGGAGCCGATCAGCAGGTCGAACTGATCGTGCGCTACCTGCTCGATGGTAAGGTAGCTGCCGGCCAAACAAAAATGCTGAACCTGAAGCCTTCGGTGAATCAGGTTGAAATTCCGGTCGATATTCTGAAGCCTCAGCGCTGGATGCCCCGGGGATGGGGTAAGCCGGTGTTGTACAGGCAAGAGGTGGTGTTGATGCAGAAAGGACAGGCCATTGCTTCGTACAGCCAGCATATAGGCTTGCGAACCGTCAGACTGGTAAATGAAGACGACCGGTGGGGGCAGTCGTTTTATTTCGAAGTGAACGGTATTCCGATTTATGCCAAGGGTGCCAATTATATTCCTTCGGATGCGATGCTGCCTTCGGTGACTCCGGAGCGCTACCGGCTGTTGTTCGAGAATATTGTACAAGCCAACATGAATATGATCCGTGTGTGGGGCGGGGGTGCATATGAAGACGACCTGTTTTACGAACTGGCCGATCGGCACGGGATTCTGGTTTGGCAGGATTTTATGTTCGGGTGTACCACTTATCCGCACGATCCTGCTTTTTTGAAGCGGGTACAGGATGAGGTGGCTTATAATATTACCCGGCTCCGGAATCATGCTTCGCTGGCAATGTGGTGCGGTAACAATGAGATTCTCGAAGGGATGCATTACTGGGGATGGGCGAAACGGTACACCCCGCAAGTGTATGATGAAATGTTCGTGGGCTACGACCGTCTTTTCCGTGAATTGCTTCCTCATGCAGTTTCGACCTACGATCCGGGGAGGTCGTATATTCACGGTTCGCCGCTTACCAGCACCTGGGGGCGGCCGGAGTCCTGGTCGCGTGGCGATAGTCATAATTGGGGTGTATGGTATGGTCGCAAGCCTTTCGAAAGTTTTGATACCGATCTCGGACGTTTTATGAGTGAGTTTGGGTTTCAGTCGTTTCCCGAAATGAAAACCATTGCTTCGTTTGCCGACCCTTCCGATTATGCGATCGAGTCGGAAGTGATGAATGCTCATCAGAAAAGTACGATCGGCAATTCGCTGATCAGGACTTATATGGAGCGCGATTACATAATTCCGGAGAAGTTTGAGGATTTTGTGTATGTAGGTTCGGTGCTGCAAGGCAGGGGGATGCGCTATGGTTTTGAAGCGCAGCGGCGCAACCGTCCGTATTGCATGGGCACCTTGTACTGGCAGCTCAACGACAGCTGGCCGGTGGTGTCGTGGTCGTCGATCGATTATTACAACAACTGGAAAGCCCTTCACTATCATACGGCCAAAGCGTTTGCACCGCTGCTCATCAGCCCGATGCAACGCAACGATTCGCTGCGGATTTACCTGGTAAATGATTATTTGGAAGAAAAAACAGGGATGACCCTGGAGTTGCAATGGACCGGCTTTTCGGGGAAAAAGCTAAAAACCCTGCGGTTGCCGGTTGCACTTCCGGCCAATAGTTCGGCAGTGGTGTACGAAGAGCCGGTGAGCCGCGTGCTGAATGAAGTCCAGCGTCGCGAAAGTTATTTAGTGGTGCGTCTGGTGGATTCGCAAGGCAATGTTCAGGCAGGCGATGTATATTTCTTCAACAAGACCAAGGATTTGAATCTTCCACAGCCGGCGATCCGGTTCAGTTTGAAAGAAGCCGCGGGTTCGTACGAACTGACCCTGAAATCGGACAAGCTGGCCAAGGATGTGTTCGTTGAAATTCCCGTTCACGGCACCCGGTTTACCGACAACTTCTTCGATTTGCTCCCCGGTGAAACGAAAAAGATACGGGTTACCACTCCCAAGGGAGAAAAGATTGATGCAAAAACCATAAAATTAAATCATATACGGGCGACTTACCCCTAATAAAAAGAACGAAATGAAGACATTAAAACGATTATCAGTAGTAACAATTCTAGTATTGGCATGTACCCGGCTGTTTGCCGCCGTCGATTATCAGGTAATTCCGCTTCCCGGCAGTATCGAATTGCAGGGAGGAGCGCCTTACCAGCTTCAACCCGGGGTGAAGGTGTATTACCCGGGAAAAAATGCCGAAATGCAGCGTAATGCCCAGTATCTGAGCAATTACCTGCGCGATGCGCTGGGGGCGGGATCGCCGGTAAAAGCGGGTAAGGGTAAGACGGGTATTCATCTGTTGATTGATAATACGGTACAACATCCCGAAGGGTATGTGCTGAAAGTAGATGCAAAGGGCGTAACCATTTCCGGCTCCACGGCCGCCGGGGTATTCTACGGCATACAAACCCTGCGCAAGTCGCTTCCTTTTGGAGCCCGGGGTCCGGTTGCGTTGCCGGCAGTGGTCATCAAGGATTCGCCCCGTTTCGGTTACCGTGGCATGATGCTCGATGCATCGCGTCATTTTGAATCGGTCGAGAACGTGAAGGTATTCATCGATATGCTGGTATTGCACAATGTGAATCGTTTTCACTGGCACCTCACCGACGATCAGGGATGGCGGATTGAAATCAAAAAATATCCGGGTCTCACCGAAATAGGTTCGAAACGGAAGGAAACGGTAATCGGGCGTAATTCCGGGACCTACGACGGGAAGCCGCACGGAGGATATTATACGCAGGATGAGCTTCGCGAGATCGTAAAGTATGCTCAGGAGCGTTATATCACCATCATCCCTGAAATCGATATGCCCGGCCATATGCTGGGCGCTTTGGCAGCCTATCCCGAGCTGGGATGTACCGGCGGACCTTACGAGGTATGGACCATGTGGGGAGTGTCCGACGACGTATTGTGCATCGGTAACGATAAAACCCTCGGGTTTATCACCGATGTGCTCGACGAAGTGCTCCGGATTTTCCCTTCGGAATACATTCATATCGGAGGCGATGAATGTCCCAAGACCCGTTGGAAAGAATGTCCCAGGTGTCAGGCGCGTATCAAGGCGCTGGGCTTGGTTGCCGACGAACATCATTCCGCCGAAGATCGCCTGCAGAGTTTTGCGATTACCCATGCCGAACAATTCCTGAATAAGCACGGACGCCGCCTCATCGGCTGGGACGAGATTCTGGAAGGCGGACTGGCCCCTAATGCTACCGTAATGTCGTGGCGGGGAATGGGAGGCGGTATTGAAGCTGCCCGGCAAGGTCATGATGTGATTATGACTCCCAATTCGCCTTTGTATTTCGATCATTATCAAACCAAGGATGTCGATCAGGAACCTCTGGCTATAGGGGGCTATTCGCCGGTTGAAATGGTGTATAATTTCGAGCCGATTCCTTCGCAACTTACTCCCGGTCAGCAAAAACATATTTTAGGAGTACAGGCCAATGTATGGCGCGAGTATATACCGGTGTTCGGTCATGTTCAATACATGGTGCTTCCCCGTATGGCTGCATTGGCCGAAGTGCAGTGGATGCAACCCGAAAAGAAAAATTACGATGCATTTCTGAAACGGCTGTTGCCTATGATGGAGCGTTACAGCTATCATAATTACAGGTATGCCCGGCATCTTTTCGATATTACAGCCGATTTTAAGCCCAATGCGGCCAATGGTACGCTCGATATTGCCTTCTCGACCATCGACAATGCACCGATTCATTACACCCTGGACGGATCGGAACCTACGAAAAGCTCTCCGGTGTATACTCCTCTGTTGCAGTTGAATAAAGATGCCGAGGTGTCGGCCGTCGTAATCAGAGGGAACGAAAAAAGCAGGGTGCTTACCGAGCGGGTAGCCTTGAGCAAAGCCAGCCTGAAGCCCATTAAGGCTCTGCAACCCATCAACCGGCAGTATCGCTACAACGGCGCTTCGGTGTTGGTGGACGGGTTGCGCGGAAATGCGAACTACAAAACCGGAAGGTGGATTGCCTTTGCGGGCAACGATATGGAGGTGGTGATCGATTTTGAGGAACCTACCGAGCTGTCGCATGCCTCTATCACCTGCAATGTGGTGAATGGCGACTGGATTTTCGATGCCCGTAGTTTTGCGGTCGAAGTGTCGGCCGATGGCGAAACCTTTACCCGGGTAGCCGGTGAGGAATATCCTGCCGCTACCCGTCAGGCCGAGAGCGGCATTTATGCACATGAATTGAATTTTATTCCGGTAAAGGCCCGCTATGTGAAGGTAATTGCCGGATCGGAACGCTCGATTCCCGAGTGGCACGGAGGTCGCGGCCGTAGCGGTTTCTTGTTTGTAGATGAAATTGTATTGAAATAAAACACATTATATATGAACGTACAGATGAAGGCGGCGGTACTGCTTTGCTGGTCGGTATTGGTGTTGAACGCGGCTCCCGGAAAGGGCCGCGTCGACCGTTTGCCGGCAGTGCCCTATACCGAACAAGGTGCCGGCCACGGAGTTTCTGCAGCAGCCCTGGTACAATCGGGTTCGGTATTGTTTGTTGCCGGAGGATGCAATTTTCCCGAAACGCCCGCTGTTGATGGTGGAGCCAAACGTTACTACAGCCAGATTCTGGGGTGGAACGGCCGGAGCTGGTGGTCTGCCGGCCGGCTCCGGCAGCCGCTCGCCTATGGGGTGGCAGTGCCGGCTTCTGATGGATTTATCTACATTGGCGGACAAAACGCACGAGGGTCGCAATCGTCGGTCGATCTGTACCATATGGGAGCAGGTGCGCTGCCTGTCATCGAATCGTTGCCTTCGCTGCCGCATCCTATCGATAATATGGCCGGTGTGAGGGCCGGGAGCCGGGTGTTTGTGGCGGGTGGACTTGTTGCCGGGCAGCCCTCCAATGCATTGTATTGTCTCGATATGAACGAGCCCGATAAGGGTTGGGAGCAGCTGGCATCCTTCCCGGGTCCGCCTCGCGTTCAGCCAGTGCTCACTGCTTCTCAGGCCAATGGCAAACTGCAGCTTTTCCTTTTCGGTGGCTTTGCTGCTGCCGGAGACGATCGTCCGGCCTCGGTCTCGGTAGACGGATTGCGGTACGATGCCGACGAGGACAGGTGGACCGGTTTGCTTCCGCCCACCGATCGCCGCGGACAGCCTGTTTCGCTGGGAGGAGCTACCGCGACGCAGTGGAACGATTCGCTTTTCGTGTATACCGGCGGCGTACATCGCGGCGTGTTCCTGAAAGCCTTGCAGCGCGAAGCCCGGTTCAAGGGTGTCGAAGCTCTGTCGTTGCGCCGCCGTTACCTGTCGCACGATCCGCAATGGTATCAGTTCAATCCGTTGGTGTTGATTTACAATGTGAAGACCGACCGCTGGCAGGAGGTGCTGGAAGTTCCTCAGCTGGCGCGGGCGGGAGCGGCTGCGGCCCGGTTCGGAAACCGGCTTATCGTTTTTCAGGGCGAAACGAAGCCGGGTGTGCGCTCGTCCGACAGCTACAGCGTTCAGCTTCCCGGCGAATTGTATGCACCCGACCTGTTGTCGTATGTGAACCCGTTTATCGGTACCGGAGGGCATGGTCATACCTTTCCGGGGCCTACGCTCCCGCATGGGATGATTCAGCCCGGTCCCGACACCCGGATGCTGGGGTGGGATGCCTGTTCGGGATACCATTACACCGATTCGCTGATCAACGGTTTTTCGCACACCCATCTCAGCGGGACGGGCATAGGCGATTATGGCGATTTTCTGATTATGCCCACCGTGGGAACCAAGGATATGGAGTTTGAAGGTACTGCCGCCCAAAATGTGTCGTATGCTTCGGGTTTTTCGCATCAAAACGAGAAAGCTTCCCCGGGTTACTATTCGGTATGGCTCGATCGCTACGAGGTGTTTGCCGAGCTCACAGCCACCCGGCGTGCCGCTATTCATCGCTACACATTCCCGAAAACCGATAGTGCCGGATTTGTGCTCGATATGGATTATACCTTGCAGAAATACATCAATACGATGATGGAGGTGGAGGTGGTCAACGATTCCACGATCAGGGGGCGGAAAAATACGCAAGGCTGGGCATGGGATCAGGAGATTGCTTTTTATGCGGTGTTTTCGAAGCCTTTCGGTTACACGATTATCGACGATACTCTGAAGGTGCAGGCCCGGCGGCAGACCTATCCGCGCAAAAAAGTGCTGTTGCATTTTGCTACGGCCGAGGGCGAGCAGGTGTTGGTGAAGCTGGGCATCTCGCATGTGGATATGGAAGGCGCACGCAAAAATCTCCTGGCCGAAATTCCCGGTTGGGATTTCGACCGGGTACACGAAGAGGCGAAGGAGGCATGGCGCAGTTATCTGTCGAAGATCGGAATCGAAACCGACGATGCCACGCAGAAGGAGATTTTTTATACAGCCCTGTATCATACAGCTATCGCCCCGAATGTTTTCAGTGATGTAGACGGCCGTTATAAGGCGATGGATAAGTCGGTGCGTACGACCGGCAGTCAGGAGGTCTATACCGTGTTTTCGCTCTGGGATACCTTCAGGGCCTTGCATCCTCTGCTCACGATTATCGATCCCGACCGGAACAGTGCCTTTATCGGGTCGTTGCTTAAAAAATACGACGAAGGAGGTATTCTGCCGATGTGGGAGCTGGCGGCTAATTACACGGGTACGATGATCGGCTATCATGCGGTACCGGTGATCGTGGATGCGTATATGAAGGGCGACAGGAGTTTTGATGCGAAAAAGGCTTTGCAGGCGATGATCCGGAGTTCGGTATACGATACGGCGGCGATTCGTTCGACCCGCTACGTGCGCGATCATGGTTTGATGCCTTTGTCGAAGCAGTATAAAAACACCCTGGGGTATATTCCGTTTGATTCGGAAATCGAATCGGTAGCCAAGGGGCTCGAGTATGCATACAACGATTGGTGCATAGCGCGAATGGCCCGGGCGATGGGTGAGAAAGCGATTGCCGATCGCTACGAGCAGTTGGCGCTGAATTACAGGCATTATTTCGATAAGTCGACAGGGTTTATGAGAGGAAAAGATGCACAGGGCAACTGGCGTACGCCTTTTCATCCGCGTTCGTCGAATCATCGCAGCGACGATTATTGTGAGGGTACAGCCTGGCAGTGGACCTGGTTTGTGCCGCACGATGTAGAGGGTTTGCAGCAGCTGATGGGAGGACGGAAACGTTTTGCCGAGAGGTTGGATTCGTTGTTTATGGCGGAGTCGGCGATGGAGGGTGAACTGGTGTCGGCCGATATCACGGGGTTGATTGGTCAGTATGCGCATGGAAATGAGCCGAGCCATCACATCATTCATTTGTACAACAAGGCCGGCCGGCCGCATAAAACACAGGAATTGGCCGATAGTGTGCTGCAATCGCTTTATCGTGCTGATCCCGACGGTTTGTCGGGTAATGAGGATTGCGGACAAATGTCGGCCTGGTATGTGATGAACGCGATGGGTTTTTACCAGATTGCGCCCGGCGATCCTACCTATTCGATTGGCCGCCCGTTGTTTGACAGGGTGGTGATTCGGCTTCCCGGGGATAAAACCTTTGAAATTGTTGCCCGCCATAATTCCCGTTCGGCGAAATACATTCGATCGATGAAGTTGAACGGTAAAAAACGGAAGGAGCCCTTCTTTACTCACGCGGAGTTGATGAAGGGGGGAAAGTTGGAATTGGTAATGGGGGAGTGATATGAGAATATTGATGATCATCGTATTGGTGGGACAGTTTTCGTGGGTTTGTGCCCGGGAGCGTGTGCGCATAATCCCGGTTCCGGCTTCTGTGGAATGGCGTAAGGGAGAGTATAAAGCCGCAATACACGGCGCTCCGGAAGTTTGGCTGCGGGAACAGGTGGAGGTGGTTGTCTCTCCGGACCGGATGAGGTTTCCGTCGGACGAGAGTTACCGGCTGGAGGTAAGTCCTGCAGGTATTCGGGTGGAAGCCCGTCATGAGAAGGGTCATTTTTATGGACTGCAGACGCTTGCTCAGCTCATGAAGGTGTCGAGGTCGGGAGTGATGCGCATTCCTTCGGTTCGAATTGCCGATAGTCCGCGTTTTGCTTACCGTGGATTGATGCTGGATGTGTCGCGTCATTTTTATCCGAAAGCGTTTATTCTGAAACAACTCGATGCCATGGCCCGGTATAAGTTGAATACCTTGCATTTGCATCTTACCGATGCGGCCGGATGGAGGTTGCAGATCGACCGTTATCCGCTGCTTACCGAGGTGGCTGCCTGGCGAACACACCGGGAGTGGAAGCCCTGGTGGAACGGCGACCGTAACTACCTGCATCGCGATACTCCCGGAGCGCAAGGAGGGTTTTACAGCAAGGATGATATGCGTGAGATTATCCGGTACGCTGCCGAACGGCATATCACCATTATTCCTGAAATTGAAATGCCGGGACATTCGGAGGAGGTGCTGGCGGTATATCCCGAGCTTTCGTGTACCGGCATGCCTTACCATCATGGCGAGTTTTGCCCGGGGAAGGACACTACGCTGGCATTTATTAAAAATGTATTGACCGAAGTGATGGACTTGTTTCCTTCCCGTTTTATTCATATTGGTGGCGATGAGGCGAATAAATCGTCGTGGGAGAAATGTGCGGATTGCCAGGCGCGCATACACGATCATGGTTTACACAACGAAAAAGAACTACAAAGCTGGTTTGTATCCCAGGTGGGAAGCTTTTTGCGGCAGAATGGCCGCAGGTTGCTCGGTTGGGACGAGATAATTGAAGGCGGCATACCGGCTGGTGCAACGGTGATGTCGTGGCGGGGAGAGGGAGGAGGTGCTGCTGCCCTGCTCACCGGACAGCACGCAGCTATAATGTCGCCCGGTGAATATTGTTACCTCGATGCTTATCAGGACGCACCTCATACGCAGCCTGAAGCTATTGGCGGATTTACGCCGCTGGAAAAGATTTACTCCTACGAACCCTTTGGTACCGTCGCTCACCGGGTGGATCGCGATTCGATGCTGGGTGTGCAGGCCAATTTATGGACCGAGTATGTGTCGGCCGAAGCTCATGCCGAAACCATGCTTTGGCCCAGGGCGATGGCGCTTTCCGAAATTGGCTGGTCGAAAGCGGAAAATAAATCGTATTCGTTGTTTCGCAAGGCTGCTTTGCGTGAAGTGGATTACCTGAAGGCGATGGCTTATCGTCCGTTTGAGCTGAAGAATGAGCTGGGAAACCGGCCTGCGGCTAAGTCGAGGGTGAGCCATAAGGCGCTTGGAAAGCGGGTAGCTTACCTGGCTCCGTACGCGAAGGTGTATGCTGCCGGTGGCGACAGTGCGCTGACCGACGGTTGGCGGGGTGGCTGGACCTACGGCGACGGACGGTGGCAGGGATTTATTTCGCCGCGCCGGTTGGAGTTGGTGATCGATCTCGATCAAGTCACGCGATTGAAGTCGGTCGCGCTTGATTTTATCCAGAGCGAGGGAGCCGAAGTGTATCTGCCTGCCGGTTTCACAGTGGAAATATCGGAGGATGGCGAAAGCTATACCAGGCTATACCATCAACAGTTCGAGGTGGTGAAAACCGGGGCGGTTGCTTTCCGTACCTGTGAATGGAAGGGACGGGCGAGAGCCCGGTTTGTGAAAATTTCGGCACAAAGCAGCAAGGAATTGGGAGGCTGGATTTTTACCGATGAAGTGATTGTCGAGTAAGCATCGAGAGGAACTGATGCGGTTTTGGTACGTACTTATTTAGAAACGAAAATATGAAAATACAATTATCCTGCCTGGTGGCGCTGCTTGCAGTACAAGTGCTGGCGGCACAGGAACCGGTCGATTATGTCAACCCTTTTATCGGTACCACTAATTACGGCACCACGCATCCCGGAGCGGTTCGTCCCAACGGATTGATGTCGGTGGTACCCTTCAATGTGATGGGGTCCGATCTGAACCGGTTTGACAAGGACCGGCAATGGTGGTCGACGCCTTATGATCACACCAATAAGTTCCTGACGGGTTTTTCGCATGTGAACCTGAGTGGAGTAGGCTGCCCCGACCTGGGCTCTTTGTTGCTGATGCCTACTACGGGCGGAGTGAATCCTGATTATAGGGAATACGGTTCGCTGTATGCCGACGAACAAGCCGGTCCGGGATATTATTCGGTACGGTTGTCGAAATACAATGTGCTGGCCGAGGTCACCTCTACGCTCCGCACAGGCAGGGCGCGTTTTACCTTTCCGAGGGGGCATTCCAATATTTTGCTGAATCTGGGCGAAGGTCTTACCAACGAAACAGGAGCTACGGTGCGGTTTGTAGGGGAGAACGAAATTGAGGGTTCGAAATTATTGGGTGGATTTTGTTATGCTCCGCAGGCAGTCTTCCCGGTTTATTTTGTGATGAAGGTACATAAGGTCCCTTCGTCGTCGGGCTTCTGGAAAAAGATGCGTCCGATGGGAGTCGAGGCCCAGTGGGATACAACAGCCGGTAAATATAAATTGTACACTTCGTACCGAAAGGAGATGAGTGGCGATGATGTGGGTGTTTGGTTGTCGTTCGATACCCGGGAGGGAGAAGCCGTAGAGGTGAGTCTGGGAGTTTCGTTCGTGAGTGTCGAAAATGCCCGTCTGAACCTGATTGCCGAACAGCTCGATAAAAATTTTGATCAGATTCGCACGGAAAGTCGTGAGGAGTGGAACACCTTGTTGTCGCGTATAAAAGTAGAAGGAGGTACCGGCGATCAAAAAGCAGTGTTTTATACCGCCTTGTACCATACGCTCATACATCCGAATATTTTGCAGGATGTGAATGGTGAATATCCGGCCATGGAAAGTCACGAAATTAAAACAACTTCACGAAACCGCTATACTGTGTTTTCGTTGTGGGATACCTACCGCAATGTGCATCAGCTCATGACCCTGGTATATCCCGAACGGCAAATCGATATGATTCGCTCGATGCTCGATATGTACCGCGAACATGGCTGGTTGCCCAAATGGGAGCTGTATGGCCGCGAAACGCTGACCATGGAGGGCGATCCTTCCATCCCTGTGATCGTGGATAGCTGGATGAAGGGCTTACGCGATTTCGATATTCACCTGGCCTATGAGGCTATGTATAAATCGGCTACCTTGCCGGGAAGTCAGAATTTGCTGCGTCCCGATAACGACGATTATATGCAGCTGGGTTATATTCCTTTACGAGAGCAATACGATAATTCGGTGTCGCATGCGCTGGAATATTATATTGCCGATTTTGCCCTTTCGACTCTGGCCGGGCAGTTGGGCAAAAAAAACGATGCCGGATTGTTCTATAAACGTTCGCTGGGCTATCGGCATTATTATAGTGCCGAATACGGTACGTTGCGGCCGCGATTGCCCGACGGGAAGTTTTATTCGCCATTTAATCCGATGCAAGGTGAAAATTTTGAGCCGAGCCCGGGTTTTCACGAGGGTAATGCATGGAACTACACCTTTTATGTGCCTCACGATGTGAAAGGCCTGGCCCGGTTGATAGGAGGGAAAAAGGCTTTTGTGGCTCAATTGCAGTCGGTGTTCGATCTGGATCGTTACGATCCGGCCAATGAGCCCGATATAGCATATCCTTATCTTTTTAGCTACTTTCCCGATGAAGCCTGGCGAACGCAAAAGGAGGTGCGGCGGTTGCTGGATCGGCACTATAAAAATAAGCCCAAAGGCATACCGGGTAACGACGACACCGGAACGATGTCGGCCTGGGCGGTGTTCAGTATGATGGGTTTTTATCCCGATGTGCCGGGAGTTGCCGAGTATACCTTGACTACTCCGGTCTTCGACAGGATCGAGATCCGACTCGATCCCGGGGTGCATGGGCGCGATAAGCTGGTGATCGAAACGTCGGCCAGTGCAAGCGCCAATCCCTATACGACTGCGGTGAAGGTGGGTTCACGTACGGTGAAGGAGTTCCGTATTACTCATCAGGAGCTGCTGAAAGCAGGGAAGTTGAATTTTCAGGTCTCGGATCGATTTAGATAAAATTTTTTATCGAACGGATAATTATTAAAATAATTTATTTATATTTGTACGATTATTAAATACCATGAGAGATATGGAAAAGATTAAAGGATTGATTAATGCTCCTTTTACGCCGTTCGACGAGCGGGGAGAAGTGAATTTAAAGCCTATCGCTGCCTATGCGGCGATGTTGCAGAAGAACGGATTGCAGGGTGTGTTTATAAACGGTTCCAGCGGCGAGGGGTATATGCTCACCGAAGAGGAACGCATGCTGCTTGCCGAGGAATGGGTGCGGGTTTCGCCTGCCGGTTTTAAGGTGATCGTGCATGTGGGTGCTACCTGTGTGAAGTCGAGCCGGAAGCTGGCCGGGCATGCCCAGCAGATAGGGGCCTGGGGGGTAGGAGCGATGGCGAGTCCGTTTCCGAAGGCCGGCCGTGTCGAGGAGTTGGTCAAGTATTGTGAAGAGATTGCCGAGGGTGCTCCCGGGTTGCCGTTTTATTTTTATCATATTCCGGCATTAAGTGGTGTTTTTCTGCCCATGTTGCCTTTTCTGAAGGCTGTCGATGGCCGTATACCGAATTTTGCCGGTATTAAGTATACTTACGAGAGTTTGTACGAATACAATCAATGTATGAAGTATGCCGGCGGGAAGTTCGATATGCTTCATGGTCAGGACGAGACCATTCTTTCGGCTCTTGTGATGGGTGGTGCGCAGGGTGGAATCGGCGGCACGACCAATTATAACGGCAGGGCTCTGGTTGGTATTGGTAGGGCCTGGGCCGAAGGCGATCTGGCGACGGCGCGCGAATTGCAGAACTTCTCGCAGGATGTGATTAATGTGATTGTGAATTACCGTGGTAATATCGTGGGCGGGAAGCGCATTATGAAATTAATTGGGCTTGATTTGGGTAAAAACCGCACTCCTTTTCAGAATATGACCGATGCCGAAGAAGCTTCCATGAAAAAAGAACTGGAGGCCATCGGTTTTTTTGAGCGTTGTAACCGGTTTTGAACGAGCAATAAAAGCAAGACCGGAAAACTGTCTTTCGACCAGGATATTGCCTGGTTGTTGAAAGGTGGTTTTCCGGCCTTTTTTATGGGGGAGATATATAAATGCCCGGTTTGCATTGAAGCGCGACAGGGCATTTGCTTTCGGGTGTTATTTTGTGTAGTAAGTGACTGTGTTTACTTTGTTCCAGGCTCCACGGGTGAAGTCGGGTATCTGAACCGGGCGGCCGCCGTTTTGAACCGATAGTTTCGTGAGCGGCACAAGGCACGACCATTCGGCGGCATCGTACACGTCCTGATCGAGCGGCAGGCCGTTGTTGAGGCAGTACACCAGGCGATAATCCATGATAAAGTCCATTCCGCCATGTCCGCCCACTTTACGGGCCAGTTCGCCCACTTCTTTAACAATGGGATGTTCGTATTCTTTCAGCATGGCTTCCATTTTTTCGTTGCTCAGGAAACCGTGCGCATTGGGATCGAATGCCAGTCCGCGTACAGGATATTTCTGTGCAAATCCCTTGGTTCCGCTTAAAACATGATGGCGGCTGTAGGGGCGGGGGCTGGTAACGTCGTGCTGAATCATCATTGTTTTTCCTTTCTCGGTTTTGATGAGCGTGGTGTTGATGTCGCCGTGTTTATATTCGGCTTTGGCCTGAGGCGAATTTTCGCCAAACTTCTTTTTGGCGTATTCTGTCATTCCGAATTGATCCGACGAAACGGTTACCAGGTAGTTCATTTTGTCGCCGCGGTGAATGTTCATCGCATGGGCGATCGGGCCCAGGCCGTGAGTAGGATAAAGGTTTCCTTCTTCTGTGGCGTTGGCTTTCAGTCTCCATTTGTTCCAATAGTAGGTTTCGCTGAAGTTGAGGTCGCGCAGGTCGTGTATGTAAGCACCTTCGGCGTGAACGATTTCACCGAACAGGCCTTTCTGGGCCATGTTGAGTGTGGCCATCTCGAAGAAGTCGTAATTGCAGTTCTCGAGCATCATGCAGTGCTGACGGGTTTTTTCCGAAGTGTCCACCAGGTCCCAGATTTCTTCCATGGTGAGTCCGGCGGGCAGTTCCAGTGCCACGTGTTTTCCCTGTTTCATGGCATACACCCCGATAGGATGGTGCAGATCCCAGTGCGTACATACATACACCAGATCGACATCTTCGCGTTCGCATACTTTTTTCCAGTCGTCGGCACCCGTATAGGTAGCAGGAGCGGGTATCCCCTTGTTGGTCAGGTAGTCGACCGAGCGTTTGACGTAATCGGGATTGACGTCGCACAATACGGTGATTTTTGCAGTAGGGATGAACGTGAACCGGTGCACGGCGCCTACGCCGCGGTTGCCGAGTCCGATAAAGGCAACCCGTACGGTGTCGATAGGAGCTGCGCGAAGTTCGATTACATCGGTTTGTCCTTTTGCTCTTTTAGGCGATTTTACAACAATTGGATTTTGTTTTCCGGTTCCTTTCGAAGCTTCCACTTCATTGAGTTGAGGCAGTAGCAGGGCTACCAGTACCATAAAAAAAAGTCGTTTCATAAACAGAGGATGTAAATTGGTTGTTAATTTAGTTTCGGCTGTAAAATTAATAAAATAATTTAGAAACAGCAATCGTATCGTGCGATTCTTCAATTTTTAAGAAATCACTATCTTTGCCGAAACTTTAAGGCTTCATTGTTATGCGCTGGTTTCTTTATTTGTCGTACAACGGTACAGCTTATCATGGCTGGCAGGTACAGCCCAACGGGATTTCGGTTCAGGAGGTGCTGGAGCGGTCGCTCGCGATTTTATTGCGCCGCCCGGTACCAGTTACAGGGGCCGGACGCACCGACTCGGGAGTTCACGCCCGGTTGATGGTAGCACATTTTGATACTGATTGCGGGTTGCACGACGACTTTCTGCAACGCATGAACAGTCTTTTGCCCAACGATATTGCCGTGCATCGCGTCAGGCAGGTATTGCCCGATGCGCATGCCCGGTTCGATGCCTCGGCCCGTTATTACGAGTATCATGTTCATACCGGGAAGGACGTGTTTAGTGAGAAACGTTCGGTGCGTTTGCATCGAGAGCCCGATTTCGGATTGATGAATCAGGCCGCCACGGTGCTGATGGAGTACCGCGATTTCTCGAGCTTCAGTAAGTTGCATACCGATGTGAAAACCAACAATTGTAAATTAATCCGGGCAGTGTGGGAACCACGGTCCGGCGGATGGGTATTTGTGATCGGCGCCGATCGTTTTTTGAGAAATATGGTGCGTTCGGTAGTAGGCACTTTGCTGGAAGTTGGATATGGCAGGATGTCGATCGACGATCTGAAAGGGGTGGTCGAAGCCCGGAATCGCTGTAAAGCCGGTGTGTCGATGCCGGCGCATGGGCTTTATCTGACCGACGTGCAGTATCCGGAGAATATTTTTTTAGACTGAATGTTTTTTATTTCAATAAATTATTGTACTTTTGCAAGCCCAAATGTAAGTGCACGAAAATATAAAATAAGAATAAGATATGAAAAGTGGAATTCACCCAGAAAGCTATCGCGTAGTTGTGTTTAAAGACATGTCGAACGGCGATACGTTTTTCTCTCGTTCAACAGTGAACACAAAGGAAACCATTGACATCGATGGTGTTTCCTATCCGATCGTTAAACTTGAAATCTCGAGCTCGTCACATCCTTTCTATACCGGTAAGTCGAAACTGGTGGATACTGCAGGTCGCGTTGATAAGTTTATGAACCGTTACGCAAAGCGTATGGAGAAAAAATAATCTGCTTCGTCGGAGCGATGTAAAAAAGAGGGTGTATCACAAGGTGATGTGACCCCGAAAAGTTGGACATTAAATTAAACATTAATTATTCAACTCTCTATAGTAGTGAGCTCGGTATTGTACCGGGCTCATTCCTTTTAACCTCAATTTTATTCTTTTATTGTTATACCAGTCTATATATTGTCTCAATGCCCTTTCAAACTCCCTGATGCTTTCAAACTTGTTGGCATATAAGAGTTCGTTCTTCATCAGACCAAAGAAATTCTCCATCATTGCATTATCCAAACAGTTGCCTTTACGTGACATGCTTTGCGTGATATCATGGTCTTTAAGCATCTTTTGGTACATACCATGCTGATAATGCCAGCCCTGATCCGAGTGCATTATGAGGCCATCCAGTTGTGGCCACTTCTTAAAAGCCTTCTTGAGCATAGATAGGACCATCTGCAAGTTTTGACTGGTAGAAATAGTGTAAGATATAATTCCGCCATCAAACATATCCAATATGGGTGACAAGTACATCTTTCTGTCATTTATGCATACTTGTGTAACATCTGTAGCCCATTTCTGATTAGGTCTGTCTGCGCAAAAATCACGTTCCAGTACATTAGGAGCAATCCTGCCTATCTCCCCCTTATAGGAGTGATAATGCCGTTTCTTGGTCTTTGCCTTAAGTCCCATCTGATTCATCAGCTTCTGTACCGTCTTGTGATTAATAACTATATCTTCGTTGCGCAGTTCCATACAGATTCGCCTGTAACCGTAGCGTCCATGATTCTTGTCATATATCTGCTTTATATGACTCCTGATACTATCATATCCATCTCTGTCTTCCATATGCGATATATGGTAATAGAATACAGAACGAGCCATCTTCATCCTATGCAGCATATACTGCAGGGGATATCCCTCTCGCCTTAGTTCTTCGATGGCCCGTGCCCAATCTCGCGTAGTCGGGCATTCCTTTCCTCGACTAAGGCTCTCACTTTTTTTAGCAGAGCATTCTCTGTCTTGAGCTCCTGTACTTCCTTGCGAAGCCTTTCAAGCGCTGTGAGCGGTTTATTTTTCTTTTGGGGTCTTCCCATACCTGGTGGTCGCCCTCGCCTTTTAGTGCTGTTCAAAGCTGCCAAGCCGCCCGTTCTGTATTGCTGTAACCATACTGATATTCGTTGGGAGCAGGCTCCATATTTGAGCGAAGCTGCGTGTAAAGTTAAATGATTCTCTTCAATATCAAGCACGATTTCTTTCTTTAATGCAAAATCTGCCTTGATATTCTTTCTCTTAAATAAACCTGAACGCCCTTCTGACTGATAGCGATCCCATAAAACATGAAGGCGGTCTTCATTTATGCCATACTTCATGTGAATAGCATGAATGGATGTTCCTTCTTCGATCATTTGCATGTAATTCAGACATTCTGCATTACCATGCTTCTTTCTCTTTTGCATAATAAACCCCGAAAGTTTTTTGTCTAACTTTCGGGGTTCACTTCACACAATTGGACACCCTCTTTTGCTATCTTTTAAAGATGTGCCCTAGAAATTTAATTCAAAATCAAGCAACTATGAAAGCCTGCCAAACGATAGTTTGAGTCTTGTTGGAAACAATTGAAGTTATCGACAGACTCTTGTCACGGAACATGCAAAACAAAAAAGATTACTATGGACACCAGTTAGAAAAATGGAAATCCAACTTTTAGGGAACCTATCAAGGCGGAAACGTTTTTTATACCGTTTTTAGTTCCCCATCAACTCCCTGGCATTTTGCAGAGCAGCTTCACTGGCCGAATCACCGCTAATCATCGAGGCTATTTCGAGCAGCCGTTCGTCGGACTTGAGTTCACGTATAAATGTCTCGGTCTGCTTTCCCGAATCGTCTTTATACACCTTGAAATGGGCCTGCCCTTTCGCTGCGATCTGAGGCAGATGCGTTATGGTAATCACCTGCATCGATCGGCTCATCTGTTGCATGATACTTCCCATCCGATGTGCAATCTCACCAGAGATACCGGTGTCGATTTCATCAAAAATAATGGTAGGCAAATCCGATTTTTCGGCAATCATCGCCTTAATAGAAAGCATCAGACGGGCTATCTCGCCGCCTGAAGCAATTTCCTGTACCGGTTGCAGTTCACGGTTCTTATTGGCCGAGAACAAAAACCGTACGGCATCGCATCCATAAGGAGTAAAATCGGAGGTAGGTTGAATGTCGGTTTTAAAGCGTATGTTGGGCATTCCCAGTTGCAACAACTGCTCCATCATGGTTTTCTCAATTTGCCCCGTACCTGCCTGCCGGCTTTCGGTAAGCTCTTTTGCCTTCGTCTCCAGCCGGGTACGGCATTCGTCGAGCTCCTTCACGGCCTCTGCAATACGCTCATCAAACGATTCGATGGTGTGCAACTGGCCGGCAAATTCCTCACGCTTTACGATTAATTCGCCGACAGTAGCCACTTTAAACTTATGCTGGAGGGTGTACAGATCGCTCAGGCGGTTCTGGACCCATTCGAGCCGTTGCGGATCCAGCTCGTAATCCTGTTGCAGGCTATCCCACTCCACTTTCAACTCCTTCAGCTCTATATAGGCGCTCTGCATGCGCTCGGCCTGCAGCTTTCCTTCGGGAAGATATACCGAAACCCTGCCCAGCAAAGCCTGTGCTTCTTTTAGTTGCTGCAATACCGAGCTATCGCCATCCAGCAATTCAACCAGCTGATGCAAGGTCGTACGTATATCGCCCGCATGCTGAAGCTTATCGGCTTCGGCTTCCAACTCCTCCTGCTCGTCTTCCAGCAATCGGGCCTCCTGCAGTTGCCGATACTGAAATTGCAGGAAATCGTATTCGGCCGACGCATGGGCGGCCTCGTCGCGCAACAGTTCGAGCCTACGGGTAAGCGTCCGCCAGGTGGTATACTCCCGGCGGTACTCCTGCAGCAACGATTGGTTGTGAACCACCGTATCCAGCACTTCCAACTGATAGGCAGCATTCGACAGCAACAGATTTTCGTGTTGCGAATGAATATCGAGCAAGCGATTGCTGAGCTCGCGCAATTGAACCAGCGAAACCGGCGTATCGTTGATAAACGCCCGCGATTTCCCCGTAGCGCTCAACTCCCTGCGTATGATGCAACTTTTGCCGTCGTTGTCGAGTTCATTTTCGTCAAAAAAAACAGTCAGATGCCGGTATCCCGAAATATCGAACGAAGCCTCGACCACACATTTATCGGCATTCGATTTTATGGCCTTGCTGTCGGCCCGCTGACCTAAAATCAGCGACAATGCACCCAAAATAATCGATTTACCGGCACCTGTCTCACCGGTAAGTACCGTAAAACCCTGACCGAGCCGGATATCCAGCGATGTGATCAGGGCATAATTGGAGATAAATAATGATTTCAGCATACAGTTATTTCATAATGGTTTCATAGCGTTCCGACTGGGTCGGATTTACATCGGTTAAAATTTCAATTACGGTTTTTTTCTCCTGATCGGAAGCACGTTTAAAAATATTGATAATCTCATCGGTTTTGGCATCCAGAAACGTAGCGATTGCTATTGCCGAAGGCCGGGCCCGGTTGGCTTCGCGCAGGATAGGTAAGCCCGCACTTATTTTTGCCCGGGCATTTACCACATTGGCTGTCATTTCGTCGAGCCCGAGGCGATGATACTCGTACAGATAATTCCTGAACTTACGAAAAGCTTCGTCGTTCAGATTATTAATCAGGGCATAACGGTTGCGGGTACTCTCAAAAGCCCGCCATCCGGGCATATCGAGAGTCTGGGCCGATACCACCAGTTGTTCGGCAGCCTGAAAGAACGGCGTACCTCCCATTCGGGAATAGCTGTCCATATCGTACCCCAATATCAGGTACACATAATAGGTGAGTATAGCCGTCAGATTCGAAGTTACCTGATTATCGTTGAATTCGAGTACGTCAAACTCTTTATAGGTAAAAACAATATCGTTGTCGCGGAAATTAATAAGAGTGGTATTGTACGAGGTATTGTAAACCGGCCGGCGCGATTGTACCTGAAGTTCGGCTGTAAACTGATCATTTTCCACTTTCTTTACGATCATGGTCATGGTACATTCAATACGCTCGTCCTGCTCGTACGACAATTCGGTCCAGCGACGGTTGTTGATAAAATCGGAAGCCGACTTTTGCAGTGTATTGAAAACCGACTTATTCGATCCCTGAATCTGGTCCGAATTAATTACCAGGTTACAATTCAGCTCCTGAGCGCCGACCGAGAAGGCCATCAGCAAACCACTTACAAAAAAGACGATCCGCACCATCATTCTTAAAAAATCAGGGTATTCATTTCTTTTACAATATCGTCGGCCACGTCGAGTTTGCTCTTCAGTTCGAACTGTTTTTTCAGCCCCGAACGGTGCAGAATGGTCACTTTATTGGTATCGAAGCCGAAGCCCGAATTCGGATCCTGCAACGAATTGAGGACTATGAAGTCAAAATTCTTCCGTTCCATCTTGGCAAGCGCATTGGCTTCTTCATTCTCATTTTCGAGTGCAAAACCAACCAGAAACTGCTCGTGACGTTTCATCTCGCCAAGAGTAGCCGCAATATCGATGGTCGGTTTAAATGCGACATTCAACTCGTCGCCTTTCCGTTTAATCTTGTAGTCGCGGCGTTCTACCGGCGTAAAATCGGCCACGGCAGCAGCCAGAATAGCCCCGTCCATTTCCTCCCACCGGCTTATCACCGCCTTGGCCATCTCCTCGGCCGTCTCCACATTAATACGTTCGATCGATTTATCCTGCAGCTTCAAGCTCACCGGACCGGCAACCAGGGTTACGATTGCTCCCCTCCGGGCGCAGGTTTCAGCCACTGCGAATCCCATTTTACCCGACGAATAATTACCGATAAACCGTACCGGGTCGATTTTTTCGTAGGTAGGCCCCGCAGTAATCAGAATCTTCTTGCCCACCATATCCTTGGGTTCAAAATAATCGAACAGCACCCGTACGATGCTTTCCGGATCTTCCATGCGTCCCTTGCCTTCCAGGCCGCTGGCCAACTCTCCCACCGCCGGTTCAATGATAATATTACCATAGGACTTCAACCGCGACAGATTCTCGCGGGTGGTGGGATGGGCAAACATGTCGAGGTCCATGGCCGGAGCTAAAAACACCGGACAGCGCGCCGACAGGTAGGTGGTAATCAACAGGTTGTCGGCCTGACCATTGACCATTTTCGCCAATGTATTGGCTGTTACCGGCGCAATCAGCATGGCATCGGCCCAGGTACCCAGGTCGACATGACTGTTCCAGTTCCCTGTTGCCGTATCGAAAAAATCGGTGAGCACCGGATTCCGCGAAAGTGTCGACAAAGTGAGCGGCGTAATAAATTCCTTGGCCATAGGTGTCATAATCACCTGCACCTCAGCACCTTTCTGCACCAACAATCGAACAATCAACGCAGCTTTATAGGCCGCTATACCGCCGGTAATCCCCAGCACTATTTTTTTTCCTGTCAACATAGCATTCGTTTTACGAAAGAAATTAAGCATTAATACACCTATAAACGGATGTTTTACCCGTAAACGTACAAAAATACAAAAACATTTTGAAATTAATATCCCCCAAATAAAAAGTCACAAAGAAACTATCTCTGTGACCTTTTGTAATCAATGACCCGATCCTGCTTAAAGATTTTTCTCTTTCAGCGGATTACGGTAGTACACTTTGTCTTCAATGAATTCCTGTGTGGCCAGCAAAACCGGTTTGGGAAGTTTTTCGTAAAAACGCGAAATTTCGATTTGTTCCCGGTTTTCGAATACCTCTTCGATATTTTCCGAAGTATTCGTAAAATCCTGCAGCTTCTTTTCGATTTCCTGTTTCAACTCCACGCTGATTTGGTTCGCACGCTTGGCAATGATCTTCACAGTTTCATATACATTACCCACGTCCTCGCTAAGCTGGTTCATATCGCGCGAGATCGTACTGGTTGGTGCATTTACTTTTTTGTAATCCATATCTTTATTGATGTTTATTCTTTTACTACTTTATTGGCTTCGGCAAAAATCCGGTCGGCCTGCTTTCTGAATTTACCTTCGGGATGCTCGTTGATGAAATTGTAATACTCGTCAACGGTATCGCGGTAGCGCTCCATGCGTTTTTCGATCACACTCTGCACAGCCTGCTCGTATTTCGATTGAAGCACAATAAATAACAATTCTTCGCGGTATTTGTTGTTCGGAAAATCCTTCAGGGCGTTTTGAGCCGTGATAACCGCCGACAAATAATTATTACCCAGGTAGTTGCCCAAATTATAATACAAACGCGAATTGAGCAATTCCTTGTAAGCCAGTTTATCGCGGAGGTCGTCCATGAGTTTGTTAGCCTCCGGCACCCGGTCGTTATCGGGATGAAGGTCGAGAAACTCCTGGAAAGCGACCAGCGCTTCGTTGGTCGATTGCTGGTCCAGACGGGCATCCGGCGAATCGAGATAGGCACAATAGCCGATCATAAAACGGGCATCGGTTATGTACTTTCCTTTCGGATAGGTTTTAACATAGGTTTTGTAATATTCCACGGCCGAGTAATAATCCTTCTGCCCCATGTACGAACCTGCCAGGTAATTAAGCACCTCCTCCGAACGTTCGGTACCGCGATAATAACGCGACACCTCGTCGAACAAGGTTGCAGCGCGCATGAAATCTTTCTTTTCGAAATATTCCACCGCCTTGGTATATTTGAGCTCCGGATCGGTGCTCTTCAGCAATTTCTGATATTCGCCGCACGCTATCAGCACGACGGCCATCAGGATAATCAGGATGTATTTTCTCATAAAACGGGTGCAAAAATAGTGAATTTATCTGGATTCAGAAAATTTATTTTGTTTTGTTAATCAGCTATATATTTCTGAAAGCCATCGGTGTATGCAACCTGAAGCTTTCCGGCGTCGTCGGTATAGATTAAATAACAATCCATATCGGGAAATTTACGGCAAATAGCCAGGGCGCTATCGGTGCCCAATACCATAAAAGCAGTGGCGTAGGCATCGGCTTTCATACAACTTTCGGCCACCACGGTGGCACTCAGCAAGCGGTGATCGACCGGATAGCCGGTACGCGGATCGATCGTATGGGCATATTTTTTACCGTCTCTGTAATAAAACTGGCGGTAATTGCCGGAAGTGGCCAGTCCTACTCCACTTATTTCGACTATGGTTTGCAGTTCGGGGCTTTCGTTGGCCGGATCATCGACGGGTTTATCGATGCCGATGCGCCAGTGTTCGCCTTTCGGGTTTTTACCTTTACAAGCCACTTCTCCCCCTATTTCGACCATATAGTTCCGGCACCCGTGCGCTTCGAGCAATTGTCCAATCACGTCGGAAGCCTGTCCTTTGGCTATAGCACTGGCGTCGAGCATGATAGCCGGGTTGCTTTTCACGAGCCGGTCGCCGGTCAGTTCTATTTTTTTATAACCGGTGAGTTGCAGCAGCGCTCCGACATCGGGGGCCGAGTCCCGGTCCTGTTTTCCAAATCCAAATCCCCAGGCATTAACGAGAGGAGCTACGGTAATATCGAAGGCTCCGTTGGTTGCTTCCGATACTTCTACGGCCTGCCGGTACATCGCCTCGAAATAGGCGTCGGTGCGCACCGACTCATCGTTGGTATTGATACGCGAAATCACCGACCGGGGATTGAACGTCGACATGGAAAGGTCGAATTCGGCGAACCGGGCATCGATTTCGGCCTGCAGATCTTTACCTTCGGGATGTTGGTACACGATATTATAGAATGTACCGTAAATTTTGCCGGTGTTTCGTGAGTATCCGGCCGGTTCGGCTTTAGGCCGGCAGGCTGTAAAGGCGAGCGGGACCAGGGCCATCCAAAAGAACAAATAGCGTACTTTCATCGGAATTTAAAATGAGTCAAAGAGTAATCGTTGTCCGCGCACCGAATCATTCACTGTGCCGTCGGCATATACCAGCCGGCCGTTTACCCAGGTTTTTTCGACCCGGTGGTAGAAGGTCGTACCTTCGAAAGGCGACCATCCGCAGCGCGACTCGATGGTCGCAGGATCGATTTGCCATTCGGCGGAGGGATTCACCAGCACCAGATCGGCATAATAGCCTTTGCGGATATAACCGCGGTGGCGTATCCGGTATAAATCGGCCGGAGCATGGCACATTTTGCGCACTACCGTTTCGGGGGTGAACAGGCCTTGCTGGGCCAACCGGAGCATGGCAACCAGTGAATATTGCACCAACGGGCCTCCCGATGCAGCCTTCAGGCAATTTCCTTCTTTTTCGCGGAGCAGATGGGGAGCATGATCGGTGGCGATTACATCGAGCCGGTCGTCGTTTACCGCCTGTATCAGGGCCGCACGATCGGCCGACGATTTGATAGCCGGATTCCACTTGATACGGTTTCCGAAGGTAGCATAATCCTGATCGGAAAACCACAGGTGGTGCACACACACTTCGCCGGTAATCCGCTTTTCGCGCAGCGGAACCGTGTTGTCGAACAATGCCATTTCACGGGCCGTGGACAAGTGCAGCACATGCAAACGGGCATTGTATTTCCTCGCCAGCTCTACTGCAAACGACGATGAACGGTAACAGGCTTCAGCGTCGCGGATCAAGGGATGAAATCCGACAGGAAGATTGTCGCCGTGCCGCGTTTTGTAATATTCTTTATTTTTCAGAATGGTAGCTTCGTCTTCGCAATGGGTTGCGATCAGCATCGGGATTTCGGCAAATATCCGGCTCAGGGTTTCCACATCATCTACCAGCATATTTCCGGTCGACGAACCCATAAACACCTTCACCCCACATACCCCGGCGGGATCCACTTTTTTCAGTTCGTCGAGGTTGGAATTGGTAGCACCCATATAGAACGAGTAATTGACCACCGATTTTTCTTCGCCCAGGCGGTATTTGTCTTCCAAAGCCTCCAGGGTTACCGTAAGCGGCATCGTGTTGGGCATTTCCATGAACGAAGTCACACCGCCGGCCGCAGCAGCCCGCGATTCGGAGTGGATATCGGCTTTGTGCGTAAGGCCCGGTTCGCGGAAATGCACCTGATCGTCGATGACGCCCGGGAGCAACCATAATCCGCTTGCATCGATTACTTCATTGGCCTCCGGAAGGTTTTCCCCCTCGTATATATCCATGATACGGTCGCCGCCTACCAGCACCGATGCACGGTAAGTGCGATTTTCGTTTATAAGCGTGGCATTCTTGATGAGCAACATGCAATTACGATTTTTTAGGGTAAGTGCGGAACCAGCTTTGCAGTTTCAATTGAATAACGCCGAAAAAAGCCTCTCCAAAAATGCCGCCACTCATCTTGGAAGTACCCAACTCGCGATTAATAAAGATAATCGGCACCTCTTTCAGCACGAAACCACACTGGCGGGCGGTAAATTTCATTTCAATCTGGAAGGCATAGCCTTTGAACCGGATTTTATCCAGTTCCATGGTTTCCAGCACCTGACGACGGTAGCATTTAAAGCCTGCAGTGGTGTCGGCAATATTCAATCCGAGGATAAAACGCACATATTTCGAGGCGAAGTACGACATCAGCACCCGGCCAATCGGCCAGTTCACCACGTTAACCCCCGTAATATAACGGGATCCGATAGCCACATCGGCCCCTTCTTCCGAGCAGGCTTTATGCAATCGGATCAGGTCGGCCGGATTGTGCGAAAAATCGGCATCCATTTCGAAAATATAGTCGTATCCGTTGGCCAGGCCCCATTTAAAACCTGTAATATAAGCCGTTCCCAGACCGAGTTTACCCTGTCGTTCGATCATGTGCAAGCCTTTAAACTCCGCTTGCAACGAACGTACTATGGCGGCTGTACCATCGGGAGAGCCATCTTCAATGATCAGAATTTCAAACGGAATATCCTGACGGAAAACCGCCCGGATAATGTTCTCAATGTTCTCTTTTTCATTGTAAGTCGGAATAATGACCAGGTTTTTCGACATGACACTGAAAGTTAATGGATTAATCAAAAATAAATAACTCTGTGGGGCTAAAACGATCGAGCGTGTATAATTTCAGATCGCTGCCTACCTTTATATTTTTCTTTTCCAGATAGCTTTTTACAGTCGTATAAGCTACTTCCGGACGATTATTCTCTTTACTGAGATGGCACAAAAATACATATTCGAGATGATTGGCATAATTCTCGGCCAAAAACTCGCCCGCCTGATCGTTGCTTAAATGACCGCTATCCGATTTCACTCTGCGTTTCAGATCGGCAGGATAACGTCCGCTTTGCAGCATTTGCATATCGTAATTGGCTTCGAACACCATGTAATTGGCCTGCCGGAGTTCTTCGGCAGCCGACGCGCATACATGTCCTAAATCGGTAGCAAATGTAAATCGTTTACCCTGATATTCAACAGTATACCCCACACTATCGGTAGCATCGTGCGTCACCGGGAACGAACGGATAACAAATCCTCCTACTTCAACGGTTTCAAATTTCTCGATGTAACGCCTGCTGGTACTTAACTTCTCGGTTACGCAATAGCTGCGGTCGATGCCTTCGTGTACCCTGCGGGTGGTATAGACCGGAACATGGTGTATTTCGCCCAGCGAACCGATGGCTCGAATATGATCGGCATGATCGTGCGTCACAAACACACCCCAGATATGATGAAAGTCGAGCCCGAGCGCTCTCAGGTTACGACGAATGGTACGAACGCCGATGCCTGCATCGATCAAAATTCCCCGGGAAGCATTGCCGATAAAATAACAATTGCCGCTGCTTCCACTGGCAAAACTCTGAAAACGCAAACGATCCATACCTTAATTTTAACTATTTAAATATTCGCAAAGGTAGGACTAATAAACCAAATTATTGTACTTTTGCGGTTCTTTTATGTATAAAAAAAATTAATTACGAATGGTAATTCTGCATATTGAAACTTCGGCCAGCACTTGTTCTGTGGCAATCAGCGAGATGGAAAACTGCATTTTCCACACCTCCGACAGGAATGGCCGCAACCATGCTGCGCTGCTGAGTTTGTTTATCGAGGAAGGAATGGAGCTGTTGCGGAAAACGGGCCGAAAACCCGACGCTGTGGCTGTGAGCAGTGGTCCCGGTTCGTATACCGGCCTGCGAATTGGCGTTTCAACGGCCAAAGGAATCTGTTACGCGCTCGACATACCGCTGATCAGCATCAGCACGCTGGCTGTTATCGCGTTGCAAAACGTTGTCGATACAGAAACCGGTGCACTGCTTGTTCCAATGATCGATGCGCGGCGCATGGAAGTGTATAACGCCATTTTCGATAGCTCGCTGAATGAACTCCGGGCTCCGCAAGCCGAGGTCTTAATGGCCGATTCGTTTGCCACCGAACTTTCCAAGGGCCTGGTTTATTTTTGCGGCGACGGATCGACTAAATTCAGCGAACTCGTCGCTCACCCCAACGCCCGCTTTCTGAGCGCCGAAGCTCCCGATGCTATTCACATGATTCCGCTGGCCATCGGCAAACTCAAAGCCGGCCAGGTGGAAGATGTCGCCTATTTCGAACCGCATTACGTCAAGGAGTTTTTCACGACCTATACAAAACAGTAACTCGGATTCACACCAGGAGGACTGAAAGAACAGGAAGGGCTTCTACAGTTCAAACATTGCTCCCCGCTCCGGAATTTCAATATTGCGATAGCCTGCCTCCAGCAACCGGTCACGATAGAATTGCTGTGCGTCGTATTCGCCATGTACCAAAAACAGATTGCGAACCAATTCTTTATCCTGACAGCTCAGAAACTCCATCATTTCCTTGTAATCGGCATGACCCGAGAAGGCTTCAATGCGTTTGACTTCGGCATTCACCGCATGGACTTCGCCGAAAATGGAGATTTCGCGCAATCCGGGCGCCTGCAGCCGGGCACCAAGCGAAGTGGGCGAGCAATACCCGATGATAAGGATGGTGGTGGACGGTTTATGTATATTGTTGGCAATATGGTGTTTGATACGTCCCGCTTCGGCCATTCCCGACGCCGAAATGATAATGCACGGCTCCTCTGAATCGTTGAGCGCTTTCGATTCGTCGACCTTTTTAATATATTTCAAGGTATTAAAACCAAACGGATCGTCGTCGTATTTCATCACATCCTTTACTTCGGCATTCATCGTGTCGGTATTCATCCGGAATACTTCGGTGGCATTCACCGAAAGCGGGCTGTCGACATACACTTTAATGCGCGGTAATTTCCCTTCGTTATAAAAATTATTCAGCAGGAATACAATTTCCTGGGTACGTCCTACCGAAAACGACGGGATAATCAGCTTTCCTTTTTTTTCGACACAGGTATGCAGCACCACCTGTAAAAGTTCCTCCTCAATCTGGTTTTGCGGTTCGTGAATCCGGTTACCGTAAGTCGATTCGGTAATCAGATAATCGCATTGCGGAAAAGGCTTTGGCGACTGAAGCAGGCGGTTGTACGGCCGGCCGATATCGCCGGTGTATGCAAGCCGTTTTTTCTGTCCGTTTTCTTTGATTTCCAGATTGATAACCGCACTCCCCAGCATATGTCCTGTGTTGGTGAACTTTACATTAATAGCGTCGTTGATGTAAAACCGGCGGTTGTAGGCCACACTGATGAACATATTCAGGCTTTCTTCGGCATGATCGACGGTATACAGCGGCGCCACCGGCGGCTGGCCCTGACGCGCCCGCTTTTTATTGAACCATTTGATATCCAATTCCTGGATATGCCCGCTATCGGGCAACATAATGGAGCACAGATCGCGGGTAGCATTGGTACATATTACCGATCCGCGAAACCCCATTTTGTACAAATACGGAATCAATCCCGTATGGTCGATATGGGCATGCGATAAGATAAGGTAGTTAATTTCCTCCGGATCAACTCCCAGGTCGCGGTTCATCGAGTCGGTTTCCAGGCCTTTCCCCTGATACATTCCGCAATCCAGCATAATCTTTTTATTATCATCGGTAGTAATCAACACCTTACTCCCTGTCACTTCCCGTGCTGCTCCTAAAAACTGAATTTTCATGGTATACTTTTTAAAACGTTAAACACCTCATTCAACCTTTTGATAGCTTGAATCTTATTTTTTCATTCCCCGTGTCTTAGGCTTCCCGTACTTGGCCATCATCTTGTCTTTATAACGGACCTTATTGTTCACTTTTTTATTTTTTGCCGCTTTTTCGTGGAAGGCTCCTCCCCCTTCAGGCCGCTTGGGAAGCGCCACCAGCACATTTTTCATTTTCACCTCCTCCTGATCGTAGGAAGTGGATTCATCCGAGATTTCCACTTCGTCGGGCATTGCCATTAAAGCGATTTTCCGCCCCATCAGTTCCTCTACGGCGCGGCGGGCTTCGGTATCGCGGGGGGTGATAAAGCTTATCGCCACTCCTTTTTTGGCAATTCGTCCGGTACGGCCAATACGATGCATATAACTCTCCGGATCCTGGGGCAAATCGAAATTCACCACATGGGTAACATCGTCGAAATCGAGTCCCCGGGCAACCAGGTCGGTAGCTATCAGGATCCGGCAATCGCCTTCGTTAAAGCGCCTGAGCTGGGCAAACCGGAAATTCTGCGATTTATTGGCGTGAATCACACCCGTAAGCCGGGCCAGCTCTTCAGGAAGCGCGTCGAATACATCGTCGGCCATCTGGCGCGTTGATACGAACAACAATACCTTGGCAAATTCGGGATGCGTACGTACAAAAAACGAAAGCAGATTGATTTTTGTTGAAAAATTAGGAACTTTTATAGCGGCTTGCTTGATATTTTCGAGCGGCGCCCCCGAACGGGCAGCCTCCACTTCCTGCGGATCGATAAAGTAATCGGCAATGAAATTCCGGATCTCTGCGGTCATGGTTGCCGAGAACATCAGGTTCTGGCGCCTGGCAGGAAGAAATTCCATTAACCGAACCAGTTGCGGACGAAAACCCAGGTTGAGCATCTCATCCACCTCGTCGATTATAAACTTCTTTACATTCCTGAATTTCAACGTACCATTGAGCAAAAAATCGAGCAACCGGCCAGGTGTGCCTACGATAAAATCGAGCCCTTCCATCAACAACGGGGTTTGCTGAACCATGTTCACCCCCCCGTAAACGGCAGCGGAACGCACTGGCATATAGGGCGTAAGCTTGGCTATATCATCGGCTACCTGCTGAGCCAGTTCGCGCGTCGGAACCACCACGACTACGACAGGATTTTTATCTTTCGAAAATTTCCACTGACGAAGTGCCGGAAGCAAAAAAGCCATCGTTTTGCCGGTACCTGTTTGTGCAATACCCACCATATCGCGTCCCGAAAGAATCACCGGATACGCTTTTTCCTGAATAGTGGTGGGCTCGGTCATCCCCAAATCGGCGAGGGCGTTAAGCAAGGGGGTTGATAAATTAAATTCTGAAAACGTCATTTGCGTATTAAATTTTCACAAAGATACATTAATTTCTGAAGCCTGATTCCAACGAAAACTGAAAATACAGTCTGTTTATATCTTTTTCCCACGAATTAAGGAGAAGAACAAAAAAATGACTACTTTTGCGTATTAAAATTCTATAATTATTAAATAATGAGAGACCTGTTTCAAAACCGACATATCGGAATTTCCGAAGAGGACCGGTTGTCAATGCTTAATGCCATAGGAGTCACCACATTAGACCAACTTATTTCACAAACTATCCCAGCCGATATCCGCCTCAGCGAGGCCCTCGATTTACCCGAAGCCATGACCGAAGCGCAATTTTTGCGGCATATTTCGGAACTCGGTTCACGCAATCAACTTTTTCATTCGCTCATCGGCACGGGTTGGTACAACACCCTCACTCCTTCCGTTATTTTACGCAATATATTCGAGAATGCTTCCTGGTATACATCCTACACTCCCTATCAGGCTGAAATTTCGCAGGGACGTCTCGAAGCTTTGCTGAATTTTCAAACCGCGGTGGCCGGGTTTACCGGCCTGCCCATTGCCAACGCCTCGTTGCTCGACGAAGCAACTGCCGCCGCCGAGGCTGCTACCATGATGTTCAACCTCCGGAGCCGCGAGCAGGTGAAAGCAGGGGTAAATAAACTTTTTGTCGACGAAGCTACTTTCCCGCAGACCCTGGCGGTGCTGCGTACACGCACGAAAGCGCAGGGCATCGAGATGGTAACCGGCAGCTACGAATCGTTCGCATTCGGCGATTCGTTTTTCGGCGCACTGGTGCAGTTTCCCAATGCCAACGGCGAGATCTGCGACTACCGCGAATTTGTAGCAACGGCATCGGAGAAAGGAATAAAAGTAGCCGTCGCTGCCGACATACTGAGCCTGGCTCTACTCACTCCTCCCGGCGAATGGGGCGTCGATATCGTGTTGGGTTCCACCCAGCGCTGGGGCATCCCTATCAACTTCGGCGGACCATCGGCCGCTTATTTTGCCTGTAAAGAAGCTTACAAACGCGAGATGCCCGGACGTATCATCGGTATCAGTAAGGACGCCAACGGCCGCACGGCGCTGCGAATGGCCCTGCAAACCCGCGAACAGCATATCAAACGCGAAAAGGCGACCTCCAATATTTGTACGGCTCAGGCCTTACTGGCTACCATGGCGGGGATGTATACCGTGTATCACGGTCCGGAAGGAATAAAAAACATCGCCCTGCGTATCCACAGTTATGCTGCTTATCTGAGCGAGATGCTGCCGGTGTATGGATATACCCAATTGAATACCAACTTCTTCGATACGCTGAAAATCAGTCTTCCGGAAGATATGAAGCCGGAGGATTTCCGCGCCACCGCACTCGAACATAAGTTCAACTTCCGCTATTTTGAGGATGGCACCGTCGGACTGAGTATCGACGAGAGTATCGACATCGAGCTGCTGAACCGGCTTATCGAGGTATTTGCCGGAGCCGCCGGAAATCAGGCAGTGGAGGTTACCGATGACGAGATTATTTTCTCGCCGGCATTCGACGAATCGCTGGAACGGACTTCCGGTTTTCTGACCCAGGAAGTTTTCAACAGTTACCACAGCGAGACCGAGATGATGCGTTATATCAAACGCCTGGAACGTAAAGACATTTCACTCACGCACTCGATGATTTCGTTGGGTTCGTGCACCATGAAACTGAATGCTGCTACGGAAATGCTGATGCTAAGTCGCCCCGAGTTCAACAGCATTCACCCGCTGGCGCCACGCGAACAAACCGAAGGGTACAACGAGATGATTGCCAACCTGGAAAACTACCTGTCGGAGATTACCGGTTTGGCGGCTTGCAGTCTGCAACCCAATTCGGGAGCATCGGGCGAGTTTGCCGGATTGATAGTGATTCGCGAGTATTTCCTGGCGCAGGGGCAGGACGGACGTAAAACCGTATTGATTCCGGCATCGGCACATGGTACGAATCCGGCCAGCGCTCATCAGGCAGGCCTGGACATCGTGGTGATCAGGTGCGACGAAAACGGGAATGTGGATCTTGCCGACTGGAAAGAGAAGGCAGAGCTTCACAAGGATACTTTGTTTGGCTGTATGATCACCTACCCTTCGACCCATGGCATTTTTGAACCGTCTATCCGATGGATGTGCGAGGTGATTCACGAAAACGGCGGACAGATTTATATGGACGGGGCCAATATGAACGCCCAGGTGGGACTTACCAATCCCGGAACGATCGGCGCCGACGTTTGCCACCTCAACCTGCATAAAACCTTTGCGATTCCGCACGGAGGCGGAGGTCCCGGAGTCGGTCCTATCTGCGTGGGCGCTCACCTGGCTGATTTTCTGCCCAGCACAACCAACGGACTGAACACGGTTTCGGCAGCTCCCTACGGTAGTGCCGGAGTATTACCTATTACCTACGGATACATCCGCATGCTGGGCGAAGAGGGACTTACCGCATCGACCCAGAATGCGATACTGGGCGCCAACTACCTGGCCTCCCTGCTCGACGCGAGCTACGGGGTGCTTTACAAAGGCGATCAAGGCCGTGTGGGACACGAACTGATTCTGGATTGCCGAAACTTCAAGGCGGATTCGGGTATTTCGGAAACCGATATCGCTAAACGACTGATCGACTATGGGTTCCATGCCCCTACGCTGTCGTTCCCGGTGCATGGAACCCTTATGGTTGAACCGACCGAAAGCGAATCAAAAGCCGAACTCGATCGTTTTGCCGAAGCCATGCTCCAGATTTTTGAAGAAATAGGCGAGGTAGCCGATGGCAGGTATTCAAAAGACGATAATGTGCTGGTGAATGCACCTCATCCGGAGTATACAGCCGTAGCCGACGAGTGGAACCATGCCTATCCGCGTTCGAAAGCAGTATACCCGACCGCATGGGTACGAAGCAACAAGTTTTGGGTCAATGTGGCACGCGTCGACAATGCATTCGGCGATCGTAACCTGGTGTGCAGCTGTCCTCCGACGATGGACTGGAGCCTGTAGTCGTTAAAAAGTGTTGCTAAAGATTCAATAATATAAAATTCAGATTTAGTTTTAATCATAATGTATGAAATAAACTATCTTTGCACGGTTTAAAAAGTCAAATATGATTCAGGCATTTATAGTTTCGGCAGTTTTACTCATGATCGGGATACTGCTTTTTGGTATTCGTGTTTTCTTTATCAAAAACGGAGAATTTCCGAATATTCACATCGGAGGCAATAAAGCGCTAAAGGACCGGGGTATTGCCTGCGCAACCTCGCAGGACAGAGACGCTCAGAAAAACAGAGCATCACTGAACGAGAAGGCATCCGAAATGATGAACGATATGATTAAAACAGTTTAAAAACATCCCATTTTTTTATGAAAAACATTTCCCTTATAATTAATGCAGTACTGGGAGTAGCAGTAATTGTGCTGTTCGTGATGGTACTGGGCGGCAAAAACAGTGGTAGAGCTCCGGGAGTTCATTTCGGCAGCGATTCGACATTAACGGTTAAGTTACCGATTGCTTATGTGAATGTCGACTCTTTATTACTCAACTACCAGTTTGCTAAAGAATCGAATGAAACCTTGTTGAAAAAACAGGAGGACTCGCGTCTCGATCTGAACGTTCAGGCCCGTCAGCTCCAGGGCGAAATGGCGGAGTTTCAGCGTAAGCTCGAAAACAATGCATTCCTGAGCCGCGAACGTGCCGAGCAGGAACAAAACCGGCTCATGCGCAAAGAACAGGATTTGCAACAACTGAATGCGAAACTATCGCAGGAACTGATGGAAGTTCAGCAGAAGGTAAGCGAAGAACTGCGCGATACCATTAATGCTTTCCTGAAAGAATACAACAAGGATAAAAAGTATGAGATGATTATCAGCAATACGGCGAGCGACAACATTTTACTGGCCAACGATGGTTACGACATCACCCAGGAAGTAATCGAGCTGCTCAACGAGCGGTACAACAAGAAGAAAAAATGATGCAATAAACAATACAAAAAATAAGCTGTCTTTTCATGAGACAGCTTATTTTTTTATCCTATTGGCCCAGAATCTTGTTCAAATACTCCAAACTCACCCTTACACTCTCGATAGGTTCGAGCGAATACTTTTCCACCTCCACCATCAGTTCACCGACACCGGCTACTTCCCGGGCTCTCAGAATCGACTTAAAATCGACTTTTCCGCTCTTACCCAATTCTTTTTCATCTTTCAAATGAAGCTGCCGGAATCTGCCGGGATAGGCTGAAAAATAATCCACCGGATTCTTTCCTCCTTCCACGACCCAGAACACATCCATCTGAAAAAACACCTTCGAAGCATCGGTGTTGCGCAACATGTAATCGTACATGGTTTCGCCTTCGATGCTTGTAAACTCGAAGGCATGGTTGTGATATCCCAATTTCAAACCGGCTGCATTACAACGCTCGCCGATCCGGTTGTAATAATCGCAATAGGTTTTTAAATCGGCCAGCGACCCGGGTGTCGGCATCCAGGGGATCACGATGGTTTGCATCCCTGCTGCCTGATGAGCGGCAATGGCCGTATCCCACCAGGCCCAGGTTTCGTCCCAATCGGTGAGCGACGGACGATCGGCCAGGGGCCGGGACGCATGCGATGAAATTACTTTCATCCCTGTTTTTTCGATCAGCGACTTAAACTCTCCGGGGTTCAATCCGTAAAATTTACCATCGGCATAGCCCGCTGCTTCCACTCCCTTATAGCCCATTGCCGCCAGGCGGGCGATTGTACCATCCAAATCGGTTTTTACGGCATCGCGAACCGAATACAACTGAATATACACTTCATGCCGGGGACTTGCTTTACATCCCATCGCTATCGCTAAAACAACGAATAGCAAACTAAACTTCTTCATACCTGACAAATTGATCAGTAAAAAAAGAACGAGCATCCGCGATTATCACTCACGAACACCCGTCCTGTCGATACTTTTGGTTATTCCAGAATTTTAATTTTCACATTGCGGTACCATACATCGTCGCCGTGATCCTGAAGGCCGATATAACCTTCCTGGGCAGCACCACCCGCATTGATGAAGTTTTCCCAGCCTTTAAATTTGCTGTTGTCTACCATAGCCTTCCAATCGTCGGTCCATAAATGGTATTCCAATACATTTTCGCCATTCTGAATATGAACGACCGTGCCTTTGTAAACAATAATCCCGCCGGTATTCCATTCGCCGAAAGGGTTGGAATTCTGGGGAACTGCCGGGATGAGGTCGTACAACGAAGCCGACTGACGGTTCCCGTCTTTACCTAACTTAGCATCCACATGGTTCACATTATCCAGAATCTGGTACTCGGGCGACGATTTCCAGATGGGTTCGCCTTCCACCTCCTGGGCTAAGTAAAACACGCCACTGTTTCCCCCTTTCGAAACTTTCCATTCAAACGAAAGCTCAAAATTCTTAAACTTACGATCGAAAATAATATCGCCGCCATCCTTGTTTCCGGCTTCTCCCTGTCCGGAGCCGCTTATTTTAAGGGCTCCGTCGTCGATACTCCAGGCTGCAGGCATATCGGTACGGTTATACCCTCTCCACCCTTCGGTCGAGCTGCCGTCGAACAATACGATCCACTCGTCCTGTGGCTCAGCTGCAGGAGCTTCTTCCTGGGTTTTCGCAGCTTTATTACATGCTGTTGCACTCATAATCAACGCAAAAATACTGATTGCATAAACTGTTTTTCTCATATGGATAGAATTTTAAAGTGTTGTCATCATCGGGGCATATCGGGCAGTTTCCACCCTTCGCGGTAAGTATGTTTGATAAGCTCTTCGGCAAATGCCTTGGCATTGAAGGGAGGAGTCATTGTCTTGTCGAAAGTCGGATGACCGTCGGTAATTTTAAAACCATCGCGAATGACCGTGCGAATCATCGCATCGTCGGGGATATTGGTGAATTTCATATTCCGGCCGTCCCAGTGCAGCTCCTGATTGAGCGCCTGCAAACGTACGGCTACCACACCCATCACCACCATTTCGTTGAACGGACCGGCCTCACTGAACGGAGAAGCGGTAGGTACACGCGAATCGGCACTTTCCTTGGCCGCCCGCACCCAGTCCATTTCGTGCGATGTCGTTACTTCGCGCACTACTTTCGGAGCATCGGGCTTTCTTCCGGATACCAACCATGGATTTTTCCCATAGCAACCGCAAATCAAGGTATCTTTTGTTCCGTGGAAAATAACCCCTCCTCCGTCGTCGTTCAAATTGCGACCAGCCGGAACCCCGGCCGGACGCGGAGGTTGCAACCCACCATCGTACCAGTATACTTCCACTTCGGGCATGGCTACCCGCGGCAGATTATCGCGGGCGGGGAAGGTATACTTTACCATTTCGGCATTGGGAGCGCTTTCGGTGAGCAACAAGGTGGAACTTCCCTGAACTTTGGTAGGATATCCCAATCGAAGTCCCTTAAACACAGGATGCAGAATATGGCAGGCCATATCGCCCAACGCGCCGGTTCCGAAATCCCACCAGCCGCGGAAATTCCAGGGGGTATAAATAGGATGGAACGGACGCATCGGAGCAGGCCCGATAAAGGCATCCCAATTCATGGTCGAAGGTATTTTTTCGGCTTTATCGGGACGAGCCAGTCCTTGCGGCCAAATCGGGCGATCGGTAAATGCTTCCACTTTCGTTACTTCTCCGATTTCACCGTTCCATATCCATTCGCAGATCTGACGAACACCGGCACCCGAAGCTCCCTGATTCCCCATTTGGGTAGCCAGTTGATGCTTATCGGCCAGGCGGGTAAGTAAACGCGATTCGTATACCGAATGGGTAAGGGGTTTTTCAACATACACATGTTTACCCATGGTCATGGCATCGGCGGCAACAATAGCGTGGGTATGATCGGCAGTAGCTACCACTACCCCATCGATGCTTTTTCCCAGCTCCTCGTACATCCGGCGGTAATCGTTGAATTTCTTGGCATTCGGGAAATACTTAAACACCCGGTCGCTGTACTTCCAGTCGGTATCGCACAGCCCGATGATATTCTGACTCTCCATTCCTTTCAACACGCCAAATCCGCGGCCTCCCACCCCTACTCCAACGATATTCAGTTTATCGCTCGGAGCCACAGCTCCAAACCTGGCACCAAACACCGACGAGGGCACTACGGTGAGTCCGACGGCGGCAGTCGCTCCTGTCTGCAGGAACTTTCTTCTCGACATTTGTGACATAACAGTATTATTTTAAGGTGAAAAAAAATCGTGTTTATCCGCGGGTTATTTCCCGTTTATCGGGATCCCAGTACATCGTTCGCCCTTCGAGATAGGCCCGTGTACCCATATGGGCAGCTATCGCTTCCTCGAAGGCCGGCCGTATGCCGCACGACACTTCGCTTCCCGACCGTATGGCATCGATCCATTCACGCAGGTGCAGGAAGGTGGTGTTGTATTTTTTTCCCTGCACGTACGAATACAATAAACCACGCTGTGCAAAGTACATTTCAGTTGCCGACGACAGTGCATCGATACTCTTTCCGGAGGCATAACGGTAAAAAGGTTCGCCGGGTTTGATTAATCCCTGCTCGATTTTATCCTTGTACTGCACCGATGCCCTGTCCACTATCACATCGAGGGTACTGCCCAGCTCGATGGTGGCATCGGTCCCCATTATTTTACGGGGACGGTTGAATTCGCTGGCCAGTGTCGCCGAATAGAGCAAGGCCAGGTCGCGGTCGGGGAATTCGAAAGTAGTCTGCAACACATCGGGTACGGTGCGTCCGTCTTTGTAATGATACACCCCTCCCGAAGAGGTTGCCGAGTGCGGAATCCCTAAGTTCAGAATGTGATTCATCGCATCGTATTCATGGGTCAGCAAATCGCCGCTCAGGCCGGTACTGTAATCCCACCAGCAACGCCAGCGGAAGAACCGTTCGAGGCTGAATTTTTCGCGGCTATCGGGCCCCACGAACCGTTGCAAACCAAATTCATTCATATAGTTTTGGTATTCGCCGATGCGTTCGGAAGGGCCTACAAACTGCTGCCAGTCAATTGTTTTCTCATTGGCATCCTTATGGATGGGATACACCCAGGCTCCGTTAGGATCGTTACGGTTGGTACTTACTTCAATTAAATTAACCTTCCCGATCAATCCTTTTTCGATGATAGCCTTGGCTTTATGATTGATTTCGATCTGACGGCCCTGATGCCCGAGCTGAAACACGACACCGCTTTTTTTCACGGCATCCTCCACCAGATAGGTTTCGGGAACGGTCCAGGTCAGGGGCTTTTCAACATAGACATGCTTTCCATTCCGGCACGCTTCCAGTATCATCTCACCATGCCAGTGGTCGGGCGTGGCAATAATCACCGCATCGACTTCCGGCGATGCAATCAGCTCACGGTAATTCTTATAGACGACAGGTGTTTGATCCATTCTACCGCCGGGCAGTTCGCGGTGCAGGTTCGCTCCGGCTTCGGCAGCTTCCCGGGCATAGGTTTCGAAAATATCGCAAACTCCGGTGACCCGTACGTTCAGATCGTCCTGTTCCATGAAATCCTGGTAACGCGTGTCGTCGGGGTTTTGCGACCCCTGCCATTTCCAGTCCTCCAGCTGGGCCGGTGTGGCGAATCCGAGGGCGCGCATCAGGTAGTTGCCCCGGATCCCGTAACCGATAACCCCGAGCCGGAGCAGCTTATTATCCATTACCTTGCGTTCGGCCTGCTCCTGCCCGACATTAAACAAATTACCAGCTTGCCTGTTATAATGCTCTTTTTGCTTTTTCTTGTACACACCGTAGGCCATAGCGCCCAGCAAGGGCACGGTAGCTAATGTTTTAAGCGCATCTCTTCTTCCTTCCGATTGATTAGCCATATCCTTATCTTTTCTTTTTACGTTGAAGAATACGGTCGATTCCCACACGGTGCGAGGTAGGAAATACCACTCCCGATACCAGTACGGATGCCAGGATGATGAGGTTTTTATCCACCCAAAGATACGACCCTTCGGGACGGAGAACGTAACTGACATCCATCAACGGCGGATGCGACAGATAAAACAAGGCCAGCATAACGATAGCTCCGATACTCCCTGCACGTGCAAACACTCCCAGCAGCAAGCTCAATCCGATGAGAACCAAACCGTAGATATTCAAATAATTAACGACTTCAAGCATGACGGGCGACTCGGCTATACCGATAAAAAACGACGTAAGCCACCCTTTGGAATCCATCAGGTAGCCGTAAGCCGACCAGGAAGGCGACAATAGCTTAACAAGGCCTTCGTACAAAAAATACCAGCCGGTAAGTACCCTGAGTACGACCAGTGCGGTAAGCTGCATTGTTGTGTAATTCGATTTATAGACCATAGATCAACTTCTGAAACTTAGAAATAAGGTTACTAATGCATAAATAAGTACTGCTGCAATCCAGAGCGTCGTACCGTCGACCATCGAATATACGGCCAGCGCCAATACCAGACTAACCATAAAATTCATACGTTGGATCCGTTGTTCGCGAAAACCCTGTGCGGGATTACGGAGAAGCAGTATCAACTGGAAAAGGATTAAAATAAGCGCGCCGGCTCCGAATACATACATTCCGTAAGGCCGGTCAAAAAAATGGAAGAGCGATCCGGCAACCAGGGCTGCCGACCCTGCAACCTGAGCATACAATGCAAGCGATGATTGTTTCATTGAGCGGTTTCGTTAAATAAAAAAATATCCTCGTTGTCGCGTTTCATCAGGTACTTCTCACGCGCTACCTTTTCGAGGTAAAGCGAGTCGGTGGTGAGACGCTTCACTTCTTCGCGACTGCGTTCGATATTCTCACGAAATTGAGCAAGTTCCATTTCCAATGATTTGATTTCCTGTTTCATAGCCTGTTTTCTCAACAAATTGCGATCGTCGAAAAAAGTAAGAAAAACAAGAAAAACAGCAATGGTTATCGTATATTTATTGAAGATAAACTTCAGGACTACGGAGAAAAATCTGGAGTGTGTCATCTTATAAAACTGAATATCGACCGACCACAAAGATAAGTAAATTTTCAAAATATTATGACTATCTTTGCAAAAGAAAGAATACGAGAACAGATGATATGGAGAATTTCATAGTTTCCGCCCGAAAATACCGGCCCTCTACTTTTAAATCGGTAGTGGGTCAGAGTGCACTCACTACTACCCTGCGTAACGCCATTCAGAGTAACCACCTGGCACATGCCTATTTGTTCTGCGGCCCCCGTGGAGTAGGTAAAACCACCTGTGCCCGTATTTTTGCGAAAACGATCAACTGCTCACACCTCACTCCCGAAGGAGAAGCATGCAATGCCTGCGAATCCTGCGTTTCGTTCAACGACCAGCGCTCTTATAATATCCACGAGCTCGATGCGGCCTCCAACAACGGAGTCGACGATATCCGCTCGCTGATCGACCAGGTGCGAATCCCGCCCCAGGTAGGCAATTACAGCGTTTATATCATCGATGAGGTCCATATGTTGTCGCAGGGCGCTTTTAATGCCTTTTTAAAAACCCTGGAAGAGCCGCCGGCGCATGCTATTTTTATACTGGCCACAACCGAAAAGCATAAAATCATCCCGACCATACTTTCGCGCTGCCAGATTTACGATTTCAACCGGATTACAGTCTCCGATACGGTGGCGCATCTGAAATATGTTGCAAGCAGCGAAGGCGTGCAGATCGACGAGAATGCATTGAATGTGATTGCTCAAAAAAGCGACGGCGGAATGCGCGATGCTTTATCGATTTTTGACCAGCTCGTCAGTTTTTGTGGTACCACCATCGATTACCAGGGTGCCATTCAAAACCTGAATGTGCTCGATTACGAATACTATTTCCGGCTCATTGATGCATTTTTACAAAGCGACATCACTCATTCCCTCCTGATTTTCAATGAAATATTAAACAAAGGATTTGACGGGCATCATTTTGTAAACGGATTGAGCTCGCATTTCAGAGATTTGCTGGTATGTAAGGATCCGGCTACCATCAGCCTGATGGAAGTAGGCGCCGACATCGGGCAACGCTATCAGCAACAAGCCCTGGCATGCTCGACCGAATTCCTGATTGCCGGATTGAAACTGATCAACGATTGCGATTTAAATTACCGCATCAGTAATAATAAACGGCTACTGGTCGAACTTGGTTTGATTCGTTTGTGTCAGCTCACAAACGCAAAAAAAAAAGATAGCAACTGACGACGAATTACCGCCTCTCCAACCGATATTTTCGGCCGCCCCGGAACAAAAGACAGTCCGGCCGGTTCAATCTGCGGCTGCGGAGCCGGCACAACCGCCAACCGCAGACATACCTGCCGCACCCGCCCCGGTGCAACGCCCTACGGTAAGTACTGCCAAATCGGGAGGACGATCGATTTCAATTTCGCTGAATGGGGCGGCATCGAAAAAAACAACACACGTACCGGCAGAAACCAGGCCCGACATGGTTGCCGAAAATCAAAACGAGCCCTACACTCCACAAGCCTTCGAACAGGCCTGGAAAGCATATGCCACCCGTATTTCCGATATCGTGAGCGCAGCCAACTACATCCGCTCCACCTTGCCCGTACCCGTCGAAGGTACAACCTACGAACTGGTATTCAGTAATGTAATGCAGGAAAATGAGTTTAAAAAGCTGATGACTTCGTTGAGTACCTACATGAGGCAAACCCTCCGGAACTCGGGGATTGCATTCAGAACCAAAGTCATGGAGTCGACCGAGCTGCCCCGTTCTACCAACCCGGAAGAGATTCTCAGAAAAATGGCAGAAGAAAACCCCGCACTGGAGCTGCTTAAAAATAATCTGAAACTGGAAATTGACTAAACTAAAAAAGAGGCTGTCTCAACATAGAAATTAAGTCTCTGAGAATTGAATATCCGGATTTGTTCCCGGATAGGTGTCCGAATAAACAGAGGGTGAAATCACATTGTGATTTCACCCTCTGTTTTAGTTGTACTCCGGCCGGTTTACTTGGTGCCTTTGCTGCCACCCGACGATCCCGGCTTACCGATATTTTCGCGCATCGAAGTATCGGCTTCGATATTCTTCATTTTATAATAATCCATGATTCCCAGGTTACCCGAACGGAATGCTTCGGCCATCGCCTTTGGAACTTCGGCTTCGGCTTCGATAACCTTAGCCCGTTGTTCCTGAGTTTTAGCCTTCATTTCCTGTTCGAGCGCTACAGCCATGGCGCGACGTTCTTCGGCTTTGGCCTGTGCAATATTTTTATCCGCTTCGGCCTGATCCATCTGAAGCTGTGCACCGATGTTCTTACCAATATCGATATCGGCAATATCGATGGACAGAATTTCAAAAGCAGTACCGGCATCGAGGCCCTTTTTCAACACTAATTTTGAAATGGAATCGGGATTTTCGAGCACACTCTTATGCGATTCCGACGAACCGATCGACGATACAATACCTTCGCCCACACGGGCAAGAATTGTTTCCTCTCCCGCTCCCCCTACCAGTTGTTTTATATTGGCGCGTACGGTTACACGAGCCTTGGCAATAAGCTGAATACCGTCTTTAGCAACAGCAGCCACCGGAGGCGTGTCGATTACTTTCGGATTCACCGACATCTGTACAGCCTGAAACACATCGCGTCCGGCCAGGTCGATGGCAGTTGCCATTTTAAACGACAAGTCGATATTGGCCTTCGAGGCCGAAACCAGCGCGTGCACCACTCGTTCGATATGTCCGCCGGCCAGGTAATGTGCTTCGAGGCCATCGCGGGTAACTTCGTGCAAATCGGCTTTATGGGCTTCGATCAGACAGGCAGTGATACTATGAGGCGGCACTTTCCGAATGCGCATCAGAAATAACTGCATCAACGAAATGTTGACACCCGATACTTTGGCCGAAACCCAGAGCAGGAACGGCACATAGTAAAAAAACAACAGGAGCAGCACTCCCAATAGTCCGAGAACAATAATTTCAATAATCGGCATGATACTATGATTTTTAAATTAAACAATTTCTTTTTTTTCGACCAGTACATTCGTTGCCAGCACTTGCTTTACCACAATTTCCGATCCTTCGTCGATAAAGCCATTCAGCGATTTCGCTTCCATTACATGTCCGGCAATCTTCACCTTGCCCATGGGCGCAAGTCTCGAAAGGGCAACACCTTCGTCGCCTTCCCGCACCACCACTCCTGCCATCGGATCATTTTTACTTTCAATCTCCGTCTTCAGAGCCATCTTCTCCAGGGTTTTGGCCTTTAAGAAAATCCATACGGCCAACGCGATGATGACAATCGCCCCCAAAACGGTAAGATGTCCGGCAACCGGCCCAATTTCTGTATAGGCATATACGACACCGCCGCCCAGAAAAAGAACCCCACCGATGCCGGCAATCGAAATCCCCGGAATCAGGAAAAACTCAACCAGCAGTAATAATACGCCGATTACCAACAACAGAATAACGATACCTATTTCCATATACAGAAAGATTTTTGTGTAAAAGTATTGATTTTTTACAGAACATCCGTATTTTTCAGAAATTTTATTTCTTCATTGCGGATATTTTTTTCGTACGATTCCAATTGCCGCCTCGCTTTAAACACATCGCGCTCCAGCTGTTGCAACTCGCCCGACCAGCCCACACGCTCGAGCTCACCCTCGGCGGTGCTGTATGCCTGCCGCAGCGACTGGAGTTTTTCATCCAGCTGCACCACCTCGATGCTTAGCCGGTTCCACTCTCCGAAAAGTTGCAGGGCCCGCGGACTCCGGAATTGCTCCGAACGGGTGTAAAGCAGATTATCGGTAATCCGGAACTCAAAATCGGGTTTATCGGTTTGTTGTGCCGTCTCAACGGTTTTACGCTTTTGCGGCGGACTCTGTTCGGCCCATTTTATGTGTTTGAGCGTAGCCCTATCGAAAAAGGTATCGGTACTATCATTGTGCAGGTAGCTTTTATTGCCGTCGTATTCGAAACGATAAACCGCCACTTTATTGCGTGGCTGAAACCGGTCGCTCACAAACCAACCGGCATGGTTCAGCTCATCGATTACCAGCATATAATCGTTGGCCAGCGAATTAAAAGGCATTCCGACATTATCGGGATTCAGGTAATCGTTGGAAACACCCGAAAACCGCGTCACAAAAATATCGTAACCTCCCAGGGAACCTTCTCCGTCGGAAGCAAAATACAAAGTAAGCCCATCGAGCATCAGGAAAGGATAATTCTCATTGGCTCCGGTATTGACCTGCGCCGACAGCGCTTCGGTTTTCGACCAGCCGTCGAGAAGCTTGTTGGCCGAAAACAAATCGAGCGAATGAGCGGTCGTATCCGAAAAGATTTTCCTGTCGCCCCGTTGAGTCGTGAAACTAATCAGATCGACCCAACCGGCCTGGCTGTTGTGAAGATGCTGCTGAACCAGGGTTCCGGTTTCTTTGCTCAATTCGTAATACGATAAAAAATCTTTTTTGTTGACAACCAGGCTATCGGTTACAGCAATATCTTCCACCCGGTTGATGAGCCTGACACCAATAGCGGCGCGGCGGAGCTTTTCGTCGACATCGGCCATGAATGCCTGATTGGCTGTTGAACTTTCGGCATAGGCATTATAATAGCGAATCGCATGATCGAACCGGTATACATTAAAATAACTATCGGCCAGGTAATAATCGCGCAGGGGATAGCGGGTTCCGCTTTTCAGGAAATGCACGATGGCCGATTCGAAATTTTTAAGTTCGTAGTTGCAACGGGCATAACGATAATTAAACAGTGCATCCGACGGACGGTTTTTAAGCAAATCGGCGTAGAGTTGAGCAGCCTGAAGATAGTCTTTTCTGGCAAACAACTCATCGGCACGGGAAGCCGATTGAGCCAGTAATGAAAACGAAAAAACCGAAACGATAAATAAACTGAACCAACGCATGAAACAACTCTTTTTAAAATATTTTAAACCAATACAAAAGTACATCAAAACAACCGTTTACCTGCTACCTTTTGTTTTTTTTTACAAATTTTCGAAAAAGCATTTTCATAGCAATAAAATATTTCCTACGTTTGTGCTTTTTACTGCAAACAGCTCGTCATGTCACATCCACATACACATTCGACTCACGATCATTCGCATCAGGCTACGGGCAATATCCGCTTCGCCTTTTTTCTGAACCTGGGATTTACGATCATCGAAATTATCGGGGGCTTACTCACCAATAGTGTGGCCATCTTATCGGATGCCCTGCACGATTTCGGCGATAGTATTTCGCTCGGACTGGCCTGGTATTTTCAGAAATTATCGCGCAAAGGAAGTAATGCGCGTTATACTTACGGCTACAAGCGTTTTTCGCTCATCGGGGCACTGGCCAACTCACTGATTCTGGTGGCAGGCAGTCTTTTCATCCTGAGCGAAACCATTCCCCGGCTCATCCATCCCCAACCGGCCAACGAAAAAGGAATGTTCGTGCTGGCCATTTTAGGAATAGCTGTAAACGGGCTGGCCGTATTGCGCCTGAAAAAGGGCAATAGCCTGAACGAACGGGTAGTATCGCTTCATTTGCTCGAGGACGTGCTGGGATGGGCTGCTATCCTGGTCGGATCGGTCTTGATGTTTTTCTTCGATTGGCCTTTCATCGATCCCTTACTTTCGATATTAATATCGATATACATACTGGTCCACGTTTCCCAATCGATTCGCGAAAGCATGCGCATCCTGCTGCAGGCAACACCCGAAAGCGTTGACATACGACATATCCGCGAACGTATTTTACTGCTGCCCGGTATAAGCGACGTACACGATATGCATGTATGGTCGGCCGACGGAAATTATCACATCATCACCATGCATGTAGTCGTAACCAGCAACGAAGCCGATCGTACGGAATTGAAGAATGAAATCAGGAAACTGTTAAATGAAGAAGAAATAGGGCATGCGACAATAGAATTCGAAATTGAAGGAGAGCAGTGCCACTACGAACATTGTACGTGAAAAAACCGTTTTCTTAGTAGTGCGCAGGATGAGACTCGAACTCACACGCCGGAACCGGCACTACCCCCTCAAAGTAGCGTGTATACCAATTTCACCACCTGCGCATTAAAAAGAAACGTGCCCAGAACAGGACTCGAACCTGCACAGCCTTGCGGCCACTAGTCCCTGAAACTAGCGTGTCTACCAATTTCACCATCTGGGCAATGGTTGAGAAGAACGTTTGGAAGGTGAAATCGCTGATTCACCTGATTGTTGTGAGCGAAAAACGGGACTCGAACCCGCGACCCTAACCTTGGCAAGGTTATGCTCTACCAACTGAGCTATTTTCGCATTACATTTGAGGCATCCCCCAAACGGAGTGCAAATATACAGCCTTTTTTATAATCTGCAAGGGTTCAGCCGAAGTTTTTTTAATCTTTTTTTCATTGGCGTTTAGAATCAGGAAATTAGAACAGTCAGTTTTTTCAATCTTATTTCCAATATGAAGATCAGTTCGGAAAAAACCATTATTTTTGCGCCATCAAACAGAAAATTCTCATATCCATTGAAAACAATACTACCCGTAGTTCTTTCTTTGTTCTTTTTAGTGAATACCGGCCAGGCTCAGATCCTGATTAACGAATTCTCGGCTTCCAACTCCGGTAATATTGTAGATCCCGACTTTGGAAACTCAGCCGACTGGATTGAGTTGTTCAACGCGGGCGACGCTCCCGTGAACCTGAATGGATTTTACATAACCGATAATTTCAACGATCGTATTAAATGGCAAATCGCCGGCGATTACCTCATCGAACCGGAAGGATACCTGATCCTGTGGTGCGATGGAATGGCTTCGGGCCTTCACACCAACTTTAAACTGGCTGCCGAAGGGGAGCAAATTGCAGTGTCGGATGCGGGGGGTGTGCTGATCGATTCGTTGAGCTACGGCGCCCAGGAATCGAATATTTCGATGGGCAGAGTGTGCGATGGCTGCGACAACTGGGTCTTTTTCAGCGAAGCCACTCCCGGTGGAACGAATGTGGGCGTTAATTATAACGGTTTGGTGCAGAATGAACCTTATTTCTATCCCCTGGGAGGATTATTTAAAGCGCCGGTACGAGTCGTACTGAA
>Ga0334890_1000321_pt1 | contig 90593 bp, 82 predicted proteins | sample GraSluR1_MG_3_FD_207220 | JGI IMG/M metagenome (GOLD analysis project Ga0334890, IMG submission 207220) | Sludge microbial communities from methane-producing bioreactor in Wageningen University, Netherlands - Granular Sludge_31_08-R1 | ecosystem: Engineered > Bioreactor > Anaerobic >... | reverse complement strand
ATTGGTTGAATTTTTCTAATAAATGTTTTTAAGGCATTGATACCCAATCTATTTTGAATCAGTGCACAACTTTCAACCAGTACAAAAGAATTAATAACCAACTCCGCCTTGGAATCTAATAGCTTTGCCCAAGCTGATTTAGCTATAGTATGATAATCGTCATTTCGATTGAGAACCGCCAAAAACGCTGAAGTATCAACATAAACATCTCCCACGGGAAGTTACTCCCAGTATTGGTCGTGGTTGATTGATAAGTCATGAGGACCACTAAATTGCCCTGCTATTTCTTTAGCCCTTTGGCGATTCATCTTATCAGAATGCGCTCCTTCTCCCTCTAGAAAATTGTCTACCGATTGGCGAATAAGCTCGGATAGGGAAATCCCTTTTTGATTGGCAATTTCTCGAAGCTTTTTTGATTGAGTTTCGGTTAATTGAATTTGAGTTCGAATCATTTATTTCACCTGTTTATTATGCTTACATGATGTATATATTATAACATCATGATGTAATTATTAGAATAAAGGTAACCGTTATTAGAATTAGAGGTCTTTATTCTTGAATTGAACTGGTTTTCAACCTGGTTAATTTATTGGGGAGTTTGTCAAATCAAACTCCCTACAAAAGAATTTAAAATTGTAGGGGTACAAGATATTGTACTCGATTGAGGTAGCAACATGCCACGGAATGTGGAATCTTGGTTTTCATCCTCACTTGGTGGTGCTAGGCAGAGTGAAAGTCTATCCTTAATTATTTATTGTCATTCTTCATGATTTATGGAATATGTTCTTTTTCAAATGCTTCGGCGATTTTCTCAAGGAGTTTTGGAAGTGAAGTTGATGGCTCGGGCATAACGGATTTTATCCTCTCTATATATTACTTCGTCTTTTTTAAATACATCGAGAAATAACGCCTGTTGGTGCAATTCATGAACGATTCGGAGATTTTGATAAAAATCAACCGGCGAGTTACGGATTAAATTTTTTTCAAATTGTTCAAATAGCTTCTGATTTTTAATCATTTTGGGGTCAGGTCTTGATTCTTGAATTTAATCCTTTCTGGTATTTTTCTCAATAAACCTTTTTAAGACTCTACTGACTGTTGAATAGTGAACACCTAAATAATTGGCAATCTCTTTTTGAGTATAACCATGCTCAACATGAGCACTGTAAATCTTACTTTCTTTTTCTGGGTGTAGTTTCTCTTCGTTAAAAATCTCAGTTAACTTCTTCCGAGCTGCAAATCTTTCAACTCTGGGTAATTCTTGGATGGTTTTCTTCTTATCGATAAAATGTTCAATCTTTTCAACAAAGCTGTCCTTTCCTAAAATAAACCTCCTTTTTAGGTCTTTCCAGGGAGCTTCTATCCCAAGTCCAGCTAAAACAAAGTCTTCATAGCTTTTTTTGGCACTATTTTGTTCTTCATGAAACTGAGCAAGGATCCAGTCGGTTGATAAAAATTTGAGTTTTTCGGCTTGTCCAGCCGTTGCTTGATAGCTACTCCATTGCCATTCCCAGGGATATTGCACCATACCTGCTCGGACGGGATTTAAAACAATATACCTACACAACTCTAATAAATAGCTTTCCTTCTCAACTAAAATCGCCTTAAATCTCCCTTGGAATACATGGCCTACTGTCTTATAAGCCCAATTCAATTTTTGGGCATACACTCCGTTTAATTCCCTAATCCCCAGGGATAGATTCCCATTGGGAGTTTCTATCAGTAGATGGTAATGGTTCGGCATGAGACAATAGGCATAACAAATGAACTGATACCTGATTATCGTCTCATTCAGGATCTTTAAAAAGACCATTCGGTCTCGGTTATGGTTAAATATATTCTCTTTTTTGTTGCCCCTGGCGGTGATATGATACAGAGCACCAGGGAATTCAATTCTAACTGGTCGAGCCATATAGAATAATCCTTCTATAAAAATTCAAGAATCAAGACCTGACCCCAAGTTTTACCAGCGGTGGTGAACATCCTGCTTTATAGAGGCTTCATAGATCTTTTGGATTTCTTCCATAACTTTTTCTCCGAGGGGTGGAAGGCTGGAAGCTTTGGCGTTGTCTTCAGCCTGCAGGGGATTTTTGGCACCGGGGATCACTACGCTCACTTCTGGAAACATGAGAATCCATTTCAGAGCAAACTGTGTCAGGTTAAATCCTTCAGGGATCAGATTCCGCAATTCTTCCACCGCTTGTAACCCTTTTTCATAATCTACCCCGGCAAAGGTTTCGCCCCGGTCAAAAGCCTGACCATATCGATTGTAGTTGCGGTGATCATCGGAAGAAAAGGTGGTTTCTTTGGTCATTTTTCCGGTGAGGAGACCACTAGCCAGTGGAACCCGGGCTATAACCGCTACTCTTCTTTTTCGACATTCGGCAAAAAACAGCTCTGTTGGTCGCTGCCGGAAAATATTAAATATAATCTGGACACTCTTCACGCCAGGGTATCCAATTGCTTTCAAGCCCTCTTCAACCTTTTCAACGCTTACTCCGTAATTCTGAAGTTTCCCTTGCTTCACTATGTCATCTAATACTTCGAATACCTCCGGTCGATAATAGACCTCGGTGGGGGGACAATGAAGTTGTAAAAGATCGATGGTTTCAACCTCTAAATTTTTTAAACTTCGGTCTACAAAGGCATTTAAATTTTCCCGGTTATATCCATCAGCTACATGGGGCGAGAGACGTCTCCCCGCTTTCGTTGCGACATAGATTCTCTCTTTTCGGTCTTTGAGAACCTTGGCAACTATCTTTTCACTTCGACCATCACCATAAACATCAGCCGTATCAATGAAATTTAAACCACAATCAATCGCTCGATGGAGGGCTGCAACGGCATCGTCTTCCTGTACCTTTCCCCAGCTTCCTCCGATTGCCCAAGCACCAAAACCAATTTCACTTACTGCCCATCCACATTTCCCAAAAATTCGGTAATTCATTTATTTCTCCTTACTTATGATAGTTTTTTTGAATTTGTATTTTCCTAATAAATCCATTTAATTTCACGGTTTATTCTTTTAAAAAAAGGCAATTCTTCTTTTCTCATTACTTCCCATTCCTGCTGGGTATAAATGAGAATATCAGTTGGTACCGGTAATTGATGCTCTTGCCAATCTTGATTTCTTTTTTCAAAAGGAAGATCGGATTGGGATAATATAATGATGAGGTCTTAAATCACTTCCCACTTCCCAATCACCTCGAGCATAGAGACCAAAATATCCAATTTGAACGACATTTTGGTTCATTTTGAGAATTGTATTTGTCCATTTTTTTAGGGATGAAATAACCTGTTTTTCATCTGGCTATTTGATGACCGATGAATTCAATGATCTCACTGGCATATTGAATTGCCTCCGAGCTTTGCAAAACATCATAATGCTCAAAATGAGCACTCTCAGGATGGCCATTGGGATAACGAGCGGGGATATAATAATTATCAAGAACTCGAGCTTTCTCAATAAGCAGCTCTGGAATTTCTATTGAATTAGGAAGCTCGTGAAGAAGGCGAGAGACAACATGTCCCCAGGCTTCTTGACGGTTTTTTAAATGAAGAGCTTTTACTACTTTTTCAGCGGCTTGTTGGGCTGCAAAACACGCCCATTCATGGCGGCCTGACTTTTGAGAATCAACGGCTTGTTCTAAATCTCGAAGAGCCTGCTTATACCAATCCTGGGAACGCTCTGGCATTCTTTCCCTCCAAAAAAAAATGAAGAATGGGTAGTTTAAAACTACCCATTCTCCTGCTAATTAATTATTCTTCTCTTTTCCCCAGTTCACGATCCAACATATGTAGACCATGGCCTTTTTCGCCAATCATCTTGAGGGTTGCAATAATATCTGAGGCGTTTTTCTCTTCTTCAACCTGTTCATCTATGAACCACTGCAACATGATTTGCGCTGGATAATCTTTTTCTTTTAAAGCAATTTCATAGAGGTTATTAATCATCGAGGTTACCAGTTTTTCATGTTCTAAAGTTTTTTCAAACATATCAAGAACATTTTTAAATTCGGTCTCTGGCTGATCTATTGCCTTTAAAAGAACTCGGCCGCCTCGATCATTGATAAAATCATAAAATTTCATTCCGTGTTCTTGCTCTTCTTTGGCTTGTACCTTGAACCAATGAGCTACTCCAGGTAGATTCATTGCTTCAGCTTGAGCTGCCATTGAAAGATATAAATAACCGGAAAAAAATTCATTTTTAATTTGTTCGTTAATTGCATCTTCAAGCTTTTTACTCATCATAGTAGCATCTCTCCTTTTTTGTGTTTATTCTATCTTATAAACCCATTACGGGTTTGATAAATCAATGCTTGGATTAAAAAATTTTCTTTTTTAATTCATAAAAACTTTAAAAAATGAGATTGCCACGTCGCTGCGCTCCTCGCAATCAGACTGTGTCATAATTATTTTGAAAATTATTTACCCCCACTTATGATTATATTTTACGGTAGTAATGGGGATAGATAACCATAATATAGAAATTTATTACTCTATTCTCCACTTTCAAGATATTTTTGATGAAAAAAGGATTTGTGGCACAGTCTGAATGACGGGGCAGTAAAAAACACAAATCCCCCTCACCCCCTTAGCTAAGGGGGGAAATTGATTTCTGAATAGGTATTTTCATCCTCATCTTGTGTAATGGTGTCATGAATTCCTAATTTTAATGATTACAACACAGCTAAATAATTGAATTTAGACTAAAAAGACTACATCTTATTAATTAACCATTTTCTTCAGAATTCATTCCCGATAAGACCATTTCAGCGAATTTTCTTCCGAATTCTTTTCCTTGGACAAGAACCTCTTGAGAAGGACCACCTTGAAATACCAAGGTATCGGTCAACTGCCATTTTAACAAAGCCAGTTGTTTTTCCAGTTCTCGTAGAGCTCCTCCCACCCAACCATAACTTCCAAAATAGGCGGCTTTTTTATGCTGAACCCCTTTTCTTATGGCTATATCAAGAACATGGGCCATCGATGGAAAGAGCTCATTCTCATAAGTTGGAGCCCCAATAATAACCCCGCTTTTTGACCAGAGTGAGGCAAGTATATAACTGGTATGAATGCGAGAAACATCAAATATTTCAAGGCTGGAACCGGTCTGGGATACACCTTGGGCAACAGAATCCATTAAGGTTTCGGTGTTTCCATACATGGTCGCATAAAGAAGGGTTACTCCTGGTTCTCCAGGTATTTTTGCATATTCCGCCCATTTTTTATACAGATCGAGGATGATCGATGGATTCTTTCTCCAGATTAAACCATGAGAAGGTGCTATGATTTCTACCGGTATACCAGCTAATTTTTCAATTGCTTTTAAAACCTGAGCGCTAAATTTTGCAACAATATTGGCATAATACCGCAAGGCTTGTTGCTGATAAAATTCTAAGTCGGTACATTCATCATCAAATATGGCGCCCCGAAGTGCTCCATAACTGCCAAAAGCATCACAAGAAAATAATATTCGGTTTTTCTTTTCATAGGTCATCATGGTCTCTGGCCAATGAACAAAAGGTGTCATAAAAAATTGGAGGGTTAGTTCACCCAATTGCACCTCTTCTCCATCTTGGACAACCTGAACCTGATCATTAATTCCATAAAAGGCTTGAATCATGTCTTTGGCTTTTGGAGAACAAAGAATTCTTGCTTGGGGAGCAATTTTCCGAAGGACCCTCAAAACACCGGTGTGGTCCGGTTCCATATGGTTGAGAATGATATAATTAACTTGAGAAGGATCGACAATTTCTGCAATTCGCTTAAAAAATTCATCGACTTTTATTGATTTAGCTAAATCGATTATGACTTTTTTTTGATCATTGATGAGATACGAATTATAAGAAACTCCTTCCTGGGTAATCGGCCATAAACCCTCAAAGAGGTCGGTGGTGTGGTCATTGACACCGATCCAGTGTATCTTGTTTCCTAACTCCACAGCCGGCATAGGTTCTCATCCTCCTTCTCATTACGGAAATAAAAATTCAATCTCTATTATACCTGAATTTGTTTGTTTGATGGTGATTTTGCTTACGAAGGACTTATTAAGGAAAACTGAAAGATAGAGAAAAGGTGGGAAAATTTTCACAATTTACAAGTTCACCGCTCTTATTCTCATTGCTGTTTTCATAATGATATTCGATCATTGATCATTCTTTGATATTTTTAATGTTTTCTTTACTATCTTATAAATACCAGAACGTGTAAATCACGATCAAAACAAAAAAGAAAAAGGCACACCCCCCTTAATCCCCCCTCAATGGGGGAATAAATTCAACAATTCCCCTCCTTGGAGGGGTGCCGTTTTTCGGCGGGGAGGGTGTTTTTTTCCTGGTTATAATGAGAAAAAAATTAAGAAATTCGAATAAAAGATGAGATCCTCACGGCTTCTGAATACGAAGCCTCAGGATGACAGACTGGGGAAAAGAGATTGCCACGTCGCATAGGATGCTCCTCGCAATTACGGAGCAGGAAAAAATTCAAATCCCCCTTACCCCCTTTGCTAAAGGGGGAGATTCATTTCTGAATAGGCATTTTCATCCTCATTAAGCATCATAAAGGGCATGGGGATTTAACCTACTTTTTCCTCTATTATTTTAAGGAAGCTTTTGACGACCTCTGGATCAAACTGTCTCCCTGATTGGTTATTTATCTCAGTTAAAGCTTCTTTAGGTGCCAAGGGATTTTTATAGGGACGAGGCTGAATCATTAAATCATAGCTATTCACCACCGAAGAAATCCTCGAAATCATTGGAATATTTTCTTTAGCAAGTCCCCGTGGATATCCTGATCCATCCCACCACTCACAATAGCTTAAGGCAGCATCGGCAATTGAAAAAGTATTAGGAAAATATTGAAGAATACGGTGACTAATTTCAGGGATTCTCTTGAGGGTTAGTTTCTCTGACAAGGTTAAGGGTTCTTTTTTCAAGAGCAGGTGAAGTGGAATGGTGATTTTTCCAACATCATGGAGAGCAGCTAACAATAAAAGCTCATTTATGGCTTGTTGATCAAGAAGAAGCCTTTCACCCAATTGGTGATGATAAAGAAGATTTTCCGTGTTTCCTTCTTTCTGAAAAAGCTTTTTTACTTCCCAATATTTTAATTTTAATGAAGTAAAAAGTCGGTCCCTGATCAACTGGTTTTCAATAGTCTTCTTATGATACATATCATTCTCAGCTTGTTTCAGGGCTTCTTTGATTTGATCACTAGGAAGATTTTTAGTACCAATACCAAGTGATATAGTGATGGGTATCGTTTCGGTTTTTCTTTTTTGACAATTTTCCGAAATCCGGTTGACCACAGCCTGAGCGGTTTCTTGTGGGGTTTTTGGTAAAAGAATTATAAATTCATCCCCTCCCCAACGGGCAATGATATCTTCTTTTCGGCACGAATCTCTGAGTATTGCTGCTACATCAACCAAAAACCTATCACCATAATCATGACCGTAGATATCATTCACCAACTTTAACCCATTTACATCACCCATTATTATGCTTATCGGCAGCTGACGCTCAGTATCGAGCCTTTTTGTTTCTTCTTCAAAAAGTACTCGATTCAATAATCCAGTGAGGGGATCGCGAAGTACAATATTATTGGAAAAATACTTTTGGCTTTTTATCGTAAAATCTTGAAAAACTTCTTCATCCTTATAAAAATAAAATTTAACCTGGTTATCCATCGGCTGAATCCCATTATCTTCATTTTCTTTTAAAGATATTTCGTTCTTTTCAATTTTGTTATTAAAACCTTTCTGGTTCTCTTCGGTAATTTGATCTTCAGGATGAATAGAATCCGAGTTAAAATTGTTGTGGTTGAATGAGTTGAATAGTTCGTTCCGGTAGTTTTTTTGGTTTATTATGGGATTAAAACCCCTTTTAAGGGCTTTTCTTTTCAATTCAATCTTTCCCCTTGTACCAGTTAAACTTCTGTTTCAAAAAACAATGATTTTTTTCCGTTTTTCTTCTCTTTAAAAATGATAGAAAATAGATGATTATATAATACTATTTTATTTGGGAGGTTTTGGCAATTAAGTTTTTTAAACAACGAGAAAAAAGTCGGATCTAAAATCTATTAGGGATATTGGTGGCGCAACCGGGAATTGAACCCGGGCTTGCGGATTGAGAGCCCGCCGAACTAACCACTATTCTATTGCGCCACATTGGCTGAGAGGGGTGGATTCGAACCACCATTCCATGATCCAGAGTCACGTGTCCTACCCTTAGACGACCTCTCAGCGATCAAGCAAAAAATATAATACCATCACTATTCAGTATTTTCAATAATAAACTGACTTCTCCAAACCTTGATGAATTCAATATTTACAAAATGAGGTCTATCCTGAAAATGGTTCCTTCTCAATTACCACTTTGCTTTCGGATTTTTATTTGGTTTAAGGTGCGATCAATCCTAAACAGCACTTTCTCTTTCCCTAAAATTTCCAAGAGTTCAAAAAGTCCAGGCCCTCCCTTCACTCCAGAAATTGCCATACGCAGAGGGTGAATAAATTGAGCGGCTTTTATATTTTGTTTTTCAGATAAATTTCTGATCACATCTTCAGTGGCTTCAACAGTTAATTCATCAAGTTCTTTAAACTCTTCTCGACAGAGAACCAATCGATCTTCGGCGCCTTCATTCATCAATACCTTATCAAAAGCTATCCAATCATACTCAAAGTCTTCAGTAAAAAAATACCTGGCATCTTCGGTTATTTGCCCCACATACTTCATACGCTCCCGCATAACAGCAACAATTTTTTCACAATAATGAATAAAATCTGGGGTTACTACATTCGGTTTAATGACTTGTTCCCGAATTAAAATCTCCACTAATATTTGAACCAATGTTGATTGATCGGCTTCCCGAATATAAACGCTGTTCATCCAATTCAGTTTATCCAGATCAAAAACCGCCGAATGTTTGCTCACTTGATCTAAAGAGAATCTTTCGATGATTTCCTGACGGGTAAATATTTCTTTCTCTTCTTCCCCTGAAGCCCAGCTTAATCGGGCTAAGTAATTGACCATAGCATCAGGGAGATACCCTTTATCCCGATAATAAGTAACCGATGGGGAGCCATGCCGCTTGCTTAATCGGGTTTTATCTTTTCCAAGTATCATCGGTATATGAGCATATTGAGGTACCGGAAATCCTAACGCTTTATAAAGAAGAACCTGACGAGGGGTGTTGGAGATATGGTCATCTCCTCTTATCACATGAGTAATCTTCATATATGCATCGTCAACTACGCAAGCAAAATTATAAGTCGGCATCCCATCCGATTTTAAAAGAACAAAATCATCCAGTTCGACATTGTTGAAGATCACATCACCTCGAAGCATGTCAATAAAAGACGTTTCTCCTTCGGGGATGAAAAAACGAATCACCGAACTCGCTCCCTGACTCAACCGGGTTTCAACTTCTGCTGGTGATAGCTGAAGACATTTGCGATCGTAACGCCAATTTTTTCCTTCTGCCATTGTTTTTTCTCGACGTTCAGCCAACTCTTCAGCAGAGCAAAAACACCGATAGGCTTTCCCGGTTTGTAATAATTTTTGTATCTGCTCTTGATAAAAAAACAACCTCATACTTTGATAATAAGGTTTATAAGGACCATCAACTCCTGGGCCTTCATCCCAATTAAAGCCAAGCCATTTTAAACTATCCAGTATAACCTCCACTGATTCATCTGTGGAGCGGGCAACATCGGTATCTTCAATACGGAGGACAAACACTCCACCGGTTTTCCTCGCATATGCCCAATTAAATAGTGAAGTTCGGGCACCCCCTAAATGAAGAAACCCAGTAGGGCTGGGGGCAAACCGTACTCTAACCGTTTTTTCCATAAAAAAGAATCCTCCTCATAGCAACTATTTCACTGGTAACTGTCAATATAATTATATTTATCTCGGAATAACAAAAATTCCTTCCCCTTCAGCGACGATTTCTTGGTCTTGGATTATCTCGCCCTGGGCTTTAATAATTCTACCATTGATTTCTACTATACGACCTCGTATCTGGATTTTCTCATCAGTACGACAGGGTTTTCGATACTTTACAGTTAGGGTGCCGGTCATGGCTTTTTGGCCGGATTTTTTTACTGCCTGGGCCATTATTTCATCGAGAAAGGTTGCCACAATACCTCCATGAACCACTCCATCAAAACCTTGATACTGGGAGGGAATTGACGCTTCGGAAACCGTATCCCCATTATCTTCTATAAATTTCAGTTTAAAACCCATTGGGTTTTGATTACCACAGAGAAAACAATGGTGAGTATCGGGAAAATCCATTATTCGGTATCACCTCGAATCAGATTATTAAAAAGAAACGACCCGCTCAAATAATTTTGCACGGGGTTCTAAAAAAAATCATTTCTTAGTGCAGCTTTACCTAAGGAGTGTTCTGGCTCTTCCTCTTGCTTGGTTGAACTAATTCTGAAAGAAAAACAAACTCTACTTCTGGGTCATTGAAAGAATGGAAGAAAGATTCCAAAGCCTGATAAGTTTCCGACTTCACATGACCAATAGCAATTGAATATCCTCTTTTTTTAGCTATTGATACTGCATCCCAAAGTTTTTGTTGAATATATTCAACCGAGGTATTCCCATCAATAAAAATATCCCTTCGAAAAGAAAGGAGTCCAACCTCTTGAGCAATATCAAAAGCCTTTGATTGATCACTGGTTACGCTATCTAAGAATAAAAGATTGGAGTTTTTTAGAACCAGCATAAGCCTTCGCATCAGTTTTGGGTCCTGGGTAGCCTTTGAACCTTTATGATTATTAAGTCCTCGTGCTGTTGGTAGATTTACAATGGCCTTTTTTATAATATCATTAACCCGGGCCTCATCGTCTCCGGTCTTCAATATCAAAGGTTCATTATTATTTTGTTCATTATCCAAGGCTTCCATGGGAAGATGAATCAATATTTCTTTCCCATATTCACTAAACTTCTCCCCCAACGAACGGCTGAGTGGAAGATGGGGGAAAACTGCATAGGTTATCTTCTGGGGAAGTTTTAAAAAGAGCTCGGCATTGGTTCGATTGTAACCTAAATCATCAATCACAATCGCCACCTGATAGAGAGGCTGAAAGTAAACCTCCAAGGTAAACCAAGGCATCAGATCTCGAAAAAGAAAATAGACATCTTTTTCATTAAGAGTTCTCTTTTCACCATAAAATCCAAAACCAAAAAGTACATTAAAAATTGCCTGAAGTCGATTAGATATCTCTTCACGGTGATATTCTGGAACATCCTTCATCATAACTTTCCAAGATTTTCCCGTTTCAGGATTTTCTATAATTTGGACAGCAAGGTCGGGAAAAAGGTTATTCATTTCATGGAAAAGGAATAACGAAAGCCAACGGTCTTGCTGGGAAGGAATAACTTTTGCCAGAGCAATATATTTATTGTTAAGCACCCCATCTTGCTGGAGTTCATAAATTAATACTGCTGAACAAAGCAAGATCGATGTTATTAACACCCAAAATACAGTTTTACTCGGAGACATTTTCTTCTTTTTCATTGATAATCCTTTTTAACTCCTGGATGGCGATATCTACTTGCTCTTCTTCATTTTCAACTACTACATTAGGTTGAATTCCCTCACCATTAATATCGGTTCCATCTGGTAAGTAATATTTTGAAATGGTAAATATAACTCCTCCCTGGTGAGAAAGGGGGAAAATCTGCTGGACTACACCTTTTCCAAAGGTTGTTTCTCCAATAAGAGGCGTTTTTAAAATGACTTGAAAAATTCCTGCCATTATCTCTGCTCCGCTGGCAGTTCCCTTATTAATTAAAGCTACCATAGGAAGATCAACAATTTTGTCGACCGGATTTTCCAACGTCTCACGGTTTCCGTTTCGATCTTCAATAAAAAGGATATTGGTATCCCGGGGAACAAATAAACCCGAACAAATAATTGCCGAGGAAAGAAGTCCACCTGGATTATTTCTTAAATCGATTACCAACCCTTTTACTTCGAGCAGTTTTAATTGCTTAATGGCGTCTTCAACCTCAAGATTGGTTCGTCCATGGTATTCTATGATACGAATTAAACCAATACCTTCTTCTAATAATTCAAATTCGACACTTTTTATCTTAATAATATCTCTGACCACTGTCACGGTTATAGGTTCCTCTATCCCCTCTCGCTGTAATTGTATGACAACTTTGGTCCCTCTATCACCCCGAAGCCTCCGTACTGCTTCATCTAATGGCATTCCCGTGGTAGATTCACCATCAATTTGGCTAATCACATCACCAGCTTTTACCCCAGCTTGAGAAGCTGGTGATCCCTGATAAGGTGTTATGATGGTCAATTTATCGTCTTTAATCGCAATCACTATTCCTAAGCCAGAAAATTCACCTTCAATGCGATCGCTAGTTTCAATTTTTAGATCTTCCTCATTTAAGTATCGCGCATAGGGATCCCCGGTTGCCTTTAATACACCTCGAATCGCTTCTTCCATCAAATCATTTTCATCGATTTCCTGCTCCGAATAATATTGATTCTTTATCAGATAGATAGTCTCGAGAAGTGGCTGCCATTTATCACTTTCTATTTCAGTTGAAAAATAGGCATCATAACGGTTAGCTTGAACTGAAGTAACAATGACAAACCCCATAAGAACCGCAACAATAACTACCCAAATGGCTAAACGTTTTTTTTGCAATTTGTTCACCTCAAACTTCCATCGGCTCTTAGGAGTAGATGGATAGCGCTTAGTCTCCTTTTGTTCATTGCAAATCCCATTCTATCCTATCTTGAAAATATAGCATCGTTTTACATTACCGTCATCCTGAGCGGCGCTTTCCCGCGTGAGGATCTCATCTTTTTTATTATTTTCAAAAAAATTTACTAAATGAGATTGCCACGTCGCTGTGCTCCTCGCAATGACGGTTTTAGATAGGTATTTTCATTGCTCTCTAGTGCCACAACGTGACACTGGGGGCCTATTCTGTATCTACAAGCAAAACAATTAAATAATTATTTTAACATAGACTGATTAATCCAAACACATAAAAATGAAGTGGAAAATTACTTTAACCATTTAAGAGGATTATCTTCCTGGGCATTTGCTCCCACTCTAACTTCAAAATGGACAGCTGGGACATTGGTCAAGCCGGTTTCTCCAACCAATCCAATCATCTGTCCTCCCTTCACCATATCACCAGGATTTACTTTAATTGAATCAAGATAAGCATACATAGTTACCACATCTTGACCGTGGTCGATTAATATCGTTTTTCCATAACCTCGTATACTTCTCGCTAATAATACAACCCCGTCTTGAGCAGCATAAACATTATCACCCCGACTGGTAGCAATATCAATACCAGGATTAAATACTTGGATTTGATAAACCGGATCTTTTGACATACCAAAGTTCTTAATAACTTTTCCACCACTCACCGGCCAAAAGAAACGCCCCATCTTAACCGGTGGAAGATTCTTAGTCGAAGCAGAAGTGCTTTCTCGACTTTTTTTAAGTTCCTTTTGCATTTGGGAAATAAGATTGGTGACATTTTTCTGAGCAGCAAGTAATTCTGAAAGACTACTTTGGAATTTCTTTTTATCAACCAATAACTGGTTTAGAAGTGTTTTACGAGTTTCTTCAAGCTTTTTTACATTTTTTTCTTCAAGAACTAACTTCTCCTTTAATACTGCTTCTAACCTTATTTTCTGTTCAATTTCTTTGAGTTTATTTTGTAGATTTTGTCTTTTATTGAGATATTTTGAAATATTACTCATCTCGTGATCGCTATATTTCTGAAAAAGATACCATTGTTCTTCAACCTCTGAAGGATCGCTGCTTCCTAAAAAAACACTCCAAAAATCAAAATTAACGTTATTTTTATAAGCTCGAACCATAGCTTGTGATATTTTAGTTTTACTGGAGGAGATATCTTGGCTAAGACCTTCAATATCTTTACGAAGATGGGCCCGATCCTTTTCCAGCTGCAAAATCCGATTTCTTGAAGTAGTAATGTCTTTCTCCAATTTTTCGATCTTATTTTCTATATTTTGTATTTCAGCAGCAATGTTTTTCTGGGTCTTTTCTAATTTTTTTAATTCCTGATCCAGTTTAGCTTGTTCTGATTTCATTTTTTCTAATTCTTTTAACTGAGCATTTATCTCAGATTCAATGTCGCTGCCCAAACTATCTGTAATATTCAAAAAAAGAAAATTGATCAGAATTATGCTCACGATTATGAGGAAAGAGTGCTTTCTCATCGTAGCACCTCCTTAAGCACCGAATTACAGGCGATAAGACTCCCCAAAATACCAATTACCCCACCCATAAAGGTATCGACTACCAAGAGAGGAGCCATGATATCGGTGAGGTTTATCCAAGGAAAAAATGGAAATGCAGCATGGAGAAAATCAAGGAGAAAATGAAAAACCAGTATGCTCAGTAAAAATGCTGAAATACCAGCAAACAAACCTTCAAAAAAACCTTCAGTAATGATTGGACGTCGTATAAAAGTTTCGGTCGCACCGATTAAATGAAAAACTCGTATTTCTTCCTTCCTGGATTGTATGGAAATCCTTATTAAATTGATAATAACAATCAATGAAAAAATAAAAACCAAAAAGAGTACTATACTGCCAACGCTTAAGAGCATGTGATAGAACTTTACAAAAACATCAACATTTTTTCCGCCATAAATGACATCATCAAATAATCCGGTATTTTTTACTTGATTGGCCAGTTCAGGAATAGATTCTACTCGTTTCGGTATAATTTCTACAGAAAGGGGGAAGGGATTTTCATCAACAGGAAAATCCTCTGGTGTTAGTTCAAAGTATTCAAGAAACTTCTTTTGAGCATCTTCTTTGGAAAGAAAAACTATTGAGCTGACATCGGGAAGATTTTTTAACTTCTGAACAGTTTCTTGAGCCTTTTCGTCGGTGACTTCAGACTGAAAATAAGCTTTTATAGTAAAACTCTGACCTGAAAACTTCCCCATTTTTTCCATTTCTAAATAACCAAAGATAAAAATGTTCACAATCAGCTGGGTAAAGAAGATACTAAGAAATCCAATCAATACCAGGGATGGTCGCTTTCGTAAATTATGAAATGCATCGCGAACAAAACCCAAAGTTCTCCAGCCCCTTCTGATCTATTGTTGGCATTAAAACCCGGTTTCAACTCTTGCCCGATAGTAACGATCAGCAACCAAGTGTCCCTGATCGAGTTGCAATATTCGACCAGAGAAACTTTTTAACAACCGGTCATTATGTGTGGAAACAATTACACTCGCTTTTTCTTCCCGACAATAAAAATATAAGGTTTCTACCATTTCATAAGCAGAATATTGATCAAGATTTCCAGTCGGTTCATCGGCCAAAACCAGTTGGGGCTGATGGATTAAAGCTCTCCCCAAGCATAATTTTTGCCTTTCTCCACCCGATAACCATTCTACCAAATGGTGCTTACGGTTTTCCATTTCCAGCATGGCTAAAATTCGGGTACTTAACTTATAAATAACATTCTTTTTGATTCCCATGATTTGTAAAGGAAAAATGAGATTTTCATAAACCGTCCGGGAAGGAATGAGTTTTAAATCTTGAAAAATAATGCCTAAATTTCTACGAAGAAAAGGAAGGTATCCATCGTCTAAATGATTGATACGGATATCATCAAACCAAATATTACCCGAAGTTGGAAGCTCTTCTCGGTTGATGAGTTTCATTAAAGTTGTTTTCCCAGCACCAGTAGGACCAACTAAAAAAACAAACTCACCTTCTTCAATTGAGAACGAAACATTTTGAAGGGCCTTAACTCCACTGGGATATATTTTATACACCTTGTCAAAACCTATAAATGACATTTTTTAGAGTTCTCTCTACTATTCTTTAATCCTTTTCTTCAAATGAGCACATTCCATATACCTTTTGGTCATTATACCATTTACCATTATACTGTGATGAATGTGATTATTTTAATACCAATCTCTCTTTTAAAACCATCCATCCAAATCTAAAAAAAGCTGGAATAACTCTTTTCAAACGGTGCGGTTCGGAAGCTATTCTATAAAGCCATTCTAATTTCATTTTCCGAAATACAAATGGAGCTCTTTTTTTATCTCCACAGAGTACATCAAAACTCCCACCTATACCAATCATAATCGAGGCTTGAAGGAGATTTCGATTCTTATGAATCCACAATTCTTGTTGGGGAGAACCTAAACCCACCAGGAGTATATCCGGCTTCGACCGATTAATGTCTTCTATAATTGGTAAAGAATCTTGAAAATACCCGTGATGAAAACCCGAAATGAGAGTCTTAGGCGCATGAATTTTAAGGTTTTTCACTAATCTGGTTACAACTTCTGAAGAACTACCCAAAAAATAAAAAGACCAACTCTTCTCTTGCCCCACCCTGAGAAGCTCTTCAACCAATTCAATCCCTGGTGTACGGTGTTGGATCGCTTTTCCTAATATTCGGGCTGCTAATAATATCCCATTCCCATCAACAATCCGCAATTCAGCACCGTGCAAAGCTTGATAAAACTCCCCATCAGTTGCTTGCCGCGCAACCATTTCAGGATTGAGGGTGATGATATGGGCTTTTTGACCGGATTGAATTGATTCAGTAATATAGGAAATGAGATCTGATATAGCGTAGTCAGCAATTAAAATACCTAATAATGAATATTCTGATGACGATCCTCCCTGCATGGGGTATTTATTTTCCTTTCAATAAAAATGATTCTTTTGATCAAAGAACTCCCGCAACCATATCCGGCTTTGATCATCCAGTCGTTTTAACTGTTTCATAAGTTCATTGTTTTTTTTAAAAATATTATCGCGTTGTTCAAACAGCCTAAAAAATGTTTCTTGCGAGAGATCTTGCCAAGCTACCAAATTTTTCTTTTCCCACCAATTGGCAAAGGACTCAATCTTCGGATCAATATTCAAAGCAAACCAAGGAACATCCATCATGGCTGACAAAATAGCCGGATGAAGTCTCATAGTGAAAACAGCAGCGAGTTGATGGAAATAAAGTGGTATTTCTTCAATAGATTGGAAGTGCTTCCATTGACAACCAATCTGATTGGCAATACGTGAAGCAATTTTATAATCATAATTATAGTGAAAAGCAACGATTTCAATCCTTTCCTGGATTCTGGCTTGAAGATATTTTAATGAATCAATTAATTTTTCCTCGTAAGGGCGGCTGCAATTTCGGACAAAAAAACTAACCGTTGGTTTGGCCTGAGTAATAGTTAAAATATTCTTATAATTCGTAACTACTGGATCGATTCCAATTTTTATCCTGTTGCTATAACCACCTAATCTTTTTGCCAACTCAGCACTTTCATGATCACGGGCAATAAATAATTTCACTCTTTTAAGAATAAAAGCTACCAGCTTCTGGCTTAAGACTTTATGGAACGGACCTAATCCACAACGATAAAAAATAAGTGGGCGATGAAAAATCTGTGCCCACCAAAGTAAAAAAGAATAGTAAATTAAAGATCGAAAACTCGTTGAATCTTGTAAAAGACTCCCTCCTCCTACGACAACATAATCGCTTTTGGTAATTTCTTTTAAAACTGTAATTATTTTTTTTCGAATAATTACTGATAGATTAGAGAAGGATCGAGGGAAAAATCTATTATCTTGATTTAAAACCGAATAAAGAAAAGAATAGGGAGTATCTTTAGAGATAATTTCCAAATCATTGATTATTGATTGAAGAGAAAGTTCGTCTCCCCAATTACCAAAACCATAATAACCGAGTAAAAATATTTTTTTTTGAGTATCTTTCATGTTAAAGCGGTTTATATATTTGTACTTTTTTTATGAGCATCATTTTCTCCAAATTGACCCAACCATTTCCATATCCAATAGGCGATTCGAACAATTAGATAATAAAAAATGAATATCACTAAACTTAGTATAAAGGCGTTAAAGAATCGGAGAAGGATGAAAAGAAATGGGGTATGGATATGACAAAAAGAATTGAAGAAGGTGATAAAACCAATTGTTACTCCAAGCCAAAGCACAACCTTAAAAAGAGGTTGATAATTAAAACGGCGGAGAGAAATAAGAAGCCATAAAGCCGGGTAACCAATCATAAATTCCTTGGTTCGTGGCCTCATAAAGAGCAATCTTTCCAACCAAAGCCTCATTTTGCTTTCTAACATTCCGGCTGGGAGTAATGGAAAGTTACCTGAACGGGTCAAATAAACCACAAATCCTCCAGCGAGAATCATTAATATAACAAATTCATAACGCTTTAAAGTCCCTAAAACCACTGAACGAATACTACGATTCAGATATCCCGACCTAAAAAGATAAAGAACAACTAAAAGAATTGGAATGACCAACGAGGTTTTCACCCCTGAATATTGCTCAATCCGAAGAACATAAAGCCAATGATAAAGACCACTGGAAACCACCAGTCCACCGGCAAATACCATACAAAAAGCTACCAGTATGGACACCAGCGGATTCTTTTTTGACCGAAGCCCATCAATCAGGGAAAAAACGGCTAAACTTGGATAAGTAATACCAGCAAGTACACCAATAATCCTCAGGCTCAACATTTGATCCTGAAAAAGGGCTCCTAATAATACAAATAAGCTTAAAATGAGAATTATCCATTTTCCGGGTAAAAAGTAACTATAAAGCAGCGCAATAGCAATTGCCACCGAAACTGAAAATAGAACTGAGGCAATCAAGGGAGGTGCAAAGGGGATTAGGGGGTGAATAGTTCCACGGGTAAATCCACTGGACTCAATGTCAGAAAATAGCGCAGTAAGATAGGAATAATTTTTTTCCCAAAGGTTTATAGTCGGTTCAGTAAAAAAACGAACGTAAAGAAGACGAACTGATCGTTCTTTCACCGCTCGGAGAAACCTTTCTCGGGCCTCGAGAGGAGTATAGTTCTTAATTTCATCCGGTGGGATACTATGAACTCGGATGGTTTGACCAGGAACTTGACGAGCAAGGATAGTTTCTCCTTTTTGTCCAACGAATTCGGTGTATCCCCAAAATAGCTTTTTCTCATCAAGAAAGTTAGCCATTTCCTTCAAAGATTCTTCATTTCCATTTCCCAGCACTTGGTCACCAAAGAAAATTAAACCATCCGCTTGATCAAAAATCGGATCGGAAAGGACAGCTTTTAAGATTTCTGGAGAAATACCTTGCCAGTTTCTTGGACGAAGTACAATCCGGAATCCCTTATCTTTTAAAAGCTGCACAAGGTTATAATCCCAACCCAAACCTATCTTATCCTCTTCTTCATAGGAAATATTTAAGCCAATAATATTTGGGGAAACTTCTACTGGAACCCGACCTAAAATGTTTAAGTGGTGGATAATAGTTTCTTTTAAAGTACTATTAGAGACATAAAAATAACGAAGAATGGATGGATAATCATGATCAACGACAACTGGTAACACCTTCCCCAATTGCTGAAGATTTTTTAAATCATAATCACTGACGCCAATAACACTCACACCTGCTTGTTTCAATTCGTCCAAGGTTTCCTCAACCGATATTCCCAAACGGAGTGATATGACTTCAATATCCTGCCAGTCGCAAACAACTTCAATTTCTTTCATAGCTGATTCGTTTCTTAATCTTGTGGGTAACACCATTATTGCGCCAAGCAGAGCAGATATAATTGCTATGAGGAGAAATAGCTTAGAATATTTCATGAGATATCCCTCGGATTTTCTTCGCATTCTAATAGCGGATCGCCGGTGTCAACAGTATCGTTCTCCTCAACAAAGATTTGGGTCACAATTCCTTCATTTTCAATTTGAATTTCATTTTCCATTTTCATTGCTTCTAAAATTATACCAACTTGCCCCCCTGAAACTCGTTCACCCTTTTTTACTTGCACCGACAAGACTCTTCCCGGCATGGGAGCCCTAAGAACCGTTGTTACTTGCATAGGATTGCTTGTTGCTGTAATTTCATGAGGAATTCTTTTTATCTTCTCGACTCGAATCTTCCCGTCTTCCCGGGATTCATTTACTTCAGATACTTCAACCTCAAATTCTTCACCATTGACCCGGACTTTGAATTTACGCATACTGAAACTCCTCCCCATTAATAATACCTGCTATCCTGAAAAGACATGAACGATTAATAAAGGCTTCATCCTGAGCCCTCGCTTTTCGAGGGCGTGAGGATCTCATCTTACGCTACACTCGTCATCCTGAGCCCTCGCTTTTCGAGGGCGTGAGGATCTCATCTTTTTATTGTTTATTTAAAAAATATTTTAAAGATGAGATTGCCACGTCGCTGCGCTCCTCGCAATCAGGCTGTGTCACAATCCCTTTCATACACCGGGAATAGCTTGAAAGTGGAGGACACAGTACATTTATCTTTAGTTTTTGGTTATCTATCCCCAATATTACTATAAAATATTAGCATTAGTGGGGGTAAATAATTTACAGAATAATTGTGACACAGTCTGAATGACGGAGCGGGAAAAAAATCAAATCCCCCTAACCCCCTTTTCTAAAGGGGGGATTGATTTCTGAATAAGCAATTTTCATCCTCATCTGGTACCACAAAAATGGCATGAGGGTCTATCCTGATAATACCGGAACGATTTTTACAATTAACGTATTTATAGCAACCAATCATAATCTCATTCTGGATCTTCACCCTCATCCTCACCTTCTCCCATCAAGGGAGAAGGAATCAAATATTCGCCCCCCTCGGTCTTTATTGCGCCCGGTGTTTCTTTATTGTTGCGACATGCCATGACATGTCGAATCTTGGGTTTTCATCTTTATTTAGCGCTAAGGAATAACGGAATCATTCTTTCTGATTTTTGAGTTTTAACTTTAATTGCTGATGGAAATTAATACCTAAAACGCGATAAACCCCAACAATTTTCTTGCAAGCACAAATTCTTCCACCCTTTATTTTTTTGTTGGATATATTGTTTTTCTATAATTATTTCCCCGGGTTGTTCATCATGCTCATATTGAAGGACCGCAGCTATCACTGCAGCTATTATTTGAGGGTTAACCTTGGCTTCAACTTTATACTGGGATATTCCCATGCTTTTTTCCCTTTCCCGTAACTCTTTTTGACCAAAAAATTTCAAGAGCTCGAACAACCTTTAGCCGAGTTTCTTGAGGATCGATAACTTGATCGACATACCCTCTTTTGGCGGCTTCATAAGGATTATAGAATTCTTGACGGTATTCCTCAAGCAATCTCTCTCTTTCAACCTGAGTATCTAAAGCTGTTTCTATCTCTTTGCGAAAAATGATATTGACCGCCCCTTCGGCACCCATTACGGCAATTTCAGCAGTCGGCCAAGCTAATACCAAATCAGCTCCGAGATCACGACAACACATAGCTAAATAAGCACCACCATATGCTTTTCGCATTATTACCGTAATCTTGGGAACGGTGGCTTCTGAGTAAGCATAGAGAATCTTTGCTCCATGTCGAATGATTCCTCCAAATTCTTGATTACTTCCTGGTAAAAACCCTGGAACATCAACAAGCGTAACCAGAGGAATGTTGAAAGCGTCGCAAAACCTTATAAACCGAGACGCCTTGTCACCAGAATCGATATCTAAACATCCAGCCAGATGATAGGGTTGGTTTGCCACTATACCCACAGTATGACCATTCATTCGAGCAAATCCAATGATTAAATTTTTCGCAAAATCTTTTTGAACTTCAAAAAAAGAACCTTGATCAACCAAATCTTCAATGATTTTTTTAACATTATAAGGTCGATTGGGATTGGTAGATACAATATCCAAAAAAGAGGTATTTTTTCGATCAACTGGGTCATGGCATTCTCCTACTGGAGGTTCTTCGGCATTATTAGAAGGTAGGTATGAAAGAAGCCTTTTTACTTCAAAGAAACACTCTTCTTCACTTCTGGATACAAAACTGGCAACTCCACTTTTGGTAGCGTGAGTATGGGCACCACCCAATTCTTCGGCAGTGACTTCTTCGCCGGTCGCTGCTTTCACAACTTGAGGGCCAGTTACAAACATCTTACTTGTACCTTGAATCATAAAAATATAATCCATAAGAGCTGGAGAATATACTGCTCCTCCGGCACAAGGACCAGCTATTATTGCTATCTGGGGAACGATACCTGAATTTAAAGTATTTCTATAGAATATTTGACCATAACCAGATAGGGAATCTATGCCCTCTTGAATTCGAGCACCACCTGAATCATTAATAGCTATAATGGGGGCACCTACTTTTAATGCCATGTCCATAATTTTACATATTTTTTGTGCATGCATTTCCCCTAAAGACCCACCCATAACGGTAAAATCTTGGGAGTATACAAATACCGGCCTTCCATCGATAGTTCCATAACCAGTGACGACTCCATCAGCCGGTGGTTTTTTTTCATCCATTCCAAAACGGGTTGAGCGATGCTCAATAAAAAGATCGGTTTCTTCAAAGCTATTTTCGTCAAGCAAGAGAAAAATTCTTTCTCGGGCAGTTAGTTTTCCACTTTGGTGCTGTTTATCAATTGCAGCCACTCCTCCACCCAAAAGAATCTTTTCTTTTTTATTTACTAAAGAGTTAATGAGCTCTTCCATTTTTTTTCTGGACATAAATTTAACCCTACCAGTTTTTTATTTAATCCATTAAAGTTAAAACCAATTCTATCTTAACTCTCATCCTCACCTTCTTTCATTTTTCTTTTTTCCTCTCTCCTGGTGGGAGAGGATTAAGGTGAGGGGGATGTTTGAATTTTTCCCTCAAGTTTAATTTTAAAACACCAAACCTAGACTTGAATCTTGGGCTTCACCCTCATCCTGTCCTTCTCCCTTCAAGGGAGAAGGAACTATTTTGATACATCGTCCTGAGGCTTCGCTTTTAGAAGCCGTGAGGATCTCATTTTTTATTTCTTTTTATATTAAAATATTCTTAAGGATGAGATTCTCACGTCGCAAAATACGCTCCTCAGAATGACGGAGTGGGCTGATGAGATTCTCACGTTGGCCAACCAAAGAACGTTTGGACTCCTCGTAAAGACGTTTTAGGTAGGTATTTTTCATCCTCATTTGGTGCTATCAAAGTGGCATGAAAATTTATCATTATTTTTAAAATGAATCGGTTTCATTTTCGAGAAGAAGAAATTCTTGTCCTCTCGGATCGTGATGATTTTTTAACCTTAGTTGTCCGTTTCTCAACAATTTCTCCATTTTTAATTATGGCGATTTGATCAATGTCGATATTGACTTCGATCAGCTCAACTCCGCTGAGGTGTTCTACTTTTTCTTTTAAATACTTCTGAATAAAAGCACAGATTTGGACTAATTGATAATAATTTTTAAAAACACAACCTACTCGAACATTAACATGAGACTCAACTTTATGTAAAAAAATATCATTGATTTTTTTAATCCAAGGAAGGTTGGTTAAAAGAACTAAAATGATAGATCGCAAAGCGCTTTCTGAAACAACCAACTTGCCTAAATAACTGAAAGGTGGCCGTACCACAGTCTTTTCTCTGGAAGAATAAAACCAACCCCAAACTTTCACTGGAATAGTATCAACAATATTTCCCCATAAATTTCTTTTTAGTTCAACCAAAGGAACTGGAATAGTATGTTTCCCTTCTCCAATCCGAGCTTGAAGAGCATTTTCAATTTCTTCTGGACTAGCAATGTCTTCGATCATCACAATTTCAGATGGATAAGGAAGCTGCAAACGCTCACATATTTTTTCAACCATTGCTAGAGAAATACCTAAAATCATTATTTTAGGGGGTTGAATTTTTTTTAATGCTTCAATAATTTGTTGACGATGATCAGTAAAATAAAAAACCGCGATTTTTGCTGCTTTAATTTTGCTTACTTCTGCTTTAGAAGATTTTCCGGCGATAATGCTCCCCTGGGAAATTAATAGTCCATCGTCAATAATGCAGTCAATCCCATATCTCTGAGCTATATGAGGAGCTCGATAACTTTTGCCTGTTCCGGTTGGACCTACCAAAGCGTAAACTTTCATGATATTTATACCTAAACCTGTCCTTGCCAATCCATTCGAAGATAAGCATCGATAAAATCATCAATTTCTCCATCCATAACTCTTTGTACACTGCCAACTTCGTAGTCAGTCCGATGGTCTTTAATCATACTATAGGGTTGAAAGACATAACTCCGGATTTGATTCCCCCAGGCAATTTCCTTTTGCTCGCCTTTAATCTCTAAGATTTTTTCTTCTTGCTCTTTTTTCATTAGTTCATAAAGCCTGGCTCTCAATATTCTCATGGCAACTGCTTTGTTCTGATGCTGTGAACGTTCATTTTGACATTGCACAATCAAACCGCTGGAAAGATGGACTATCCTCACGGCCGAATCGGTTGTATTCACATGCTGCCCGCCACGACCACCAGCTCGGAAAGTTTCAATTCGTAAATCTTGTGGATTAATGTCAATGTTGATTTCTTCACTCACCTCGGGAATAACATCCACCAAGGCAAAAGTCGTATGACGCCTTCGATTGGCATCAAAGGGAGAAATTCTCACCAGTCGATGAACTCCGCTTTCTGATTTAAGGTAACCATAAGCATATTGACCTTGGACTAAAAAGGTAATGTGTTTTAAGCCGGCTTCTTCTCCCTCTAAAACATCGGTTACTTTAACATCAAATTTTTTTCTTTCACAGAATCGGCTATACATTCGAAAAAGCATTTGGACCCAATCTTGAGACTCGGTTCCACCGGCTCCCGAATGAATAGTTATGATTGCATTGCTTTGGTCTTCCTGGTTACGGAATAACAAACGGATATCCAGGTCTTCAACTTTCCCCGAAAGGTTATGGATATCTTTTTCAAGATCAGAATACTCATCATCATCAGGAGTAATTATTTCTTGGAGCTCAACTATCAGTTGATATTCCTTTTTCAGTTCTTCGTATTCTTCAATTAAACTTTTATATTTTTTATAATCCTGCAATTCCCTCTCATTTTGGGTGTTGTTCCAAAAATCGGGGGAATTCATTTTTTTCTCAATTTGTTGAACTTTTAATTGTATTTGTTCTTCTTCAAAGATATTCTCCTATTTCACTAAGCTTGTGTCGAATGGTACTGAATTCAAGAGAAATATCAATCGCCATTACTTATAACCTCCTAAAAACTATCGAATCCTAATTTTCTTTTTGAGATATAATGAGATTCATTCATTAATTCCCATTAATTAAATATATACCTAATAAGACTGTGGTCTTCTGATTCCTGTTCGCTATTCACCCATCATTCTATTTATTAAACAGAATAAGCAAGAATTGTATCAAAATTATTTTAAAAAACCAAGTTTATTTTCCACAACAATACTTATACTTTTTCCCACTCCCACACGGACAGGGATCATTACGACCAATTTTTCCTTTTTTTGCAACGTCTGGTTTTTGGTTTTCCAACGGTTGAACTTGATCGGTTCGAACCGGTGAAGACTGAACTGGACGGCGGGAAGGTGCCGGTGGTTTACTCCCCTCGGGGACGAGCCGAATCCGTAAAAGATATCTAACGATATCTTCACGGATTTGTGCAATCATTTCATGAAACATATCAAAAGCTTCGATCTGATATTCAACAAATGGGTCTTTTTGACCAACCGCCCGAAGCCCAATACCCTCTCGAAGATGGTCCATATTATGTAATTGTTCTTTCCAGTATCCATCAACTACCCGTAAACCAACAAATCTTTCCACTTCACGAAATACTTGATCGTTTACCTCGCTTACTTTTTGCTCATAAATTTCTTTATAGCGAGTAATTATCAATCTTTCTAAATCTTCTGGTTTAGCTTGGGGTCGTTGTTTCATAGGAACTCCATGACCAAAACCAAAAAGGTCAAATAGTCGGCGATCAAAACCATCCCAATCCCATTCCTCGGGATAGGTTTTTTCAGCAGCATAGGCACTCACACATTCATGAACCACATCATTCAACATACCAAAAATTAATGGACGTAAATTGTTTTCAGCCAAAAGAGTTCGCCTTTGATTATAGATGACCTCTCTTTGTTTATTCATGACATCATCATATTGAAGAAGAGTTTTTCGAATATTAAAATGATACCCCTCAACTTTCTTTTGAGCCCCCTCAATCGCCCGAGTGACTAAAGCATGTTCAATGGGAACTCCTTCTTCAACACCAAATTTATCCATAATTCCGGATATTCTTTCTGAACCAAAAAGTCTCAACAGATCGTCTTCCATGGAAAGAAAAAAACGTGACGAACCTGGGTCTCCTTGACGACCTGCTCGTCCTCGTAATTGATTGTCAATCCGCCGACTCTCATGACGTTCGGTTCCAACAACATGTAACCCTCCTTTTTCAACCACAAAAGCATGTTCTTCCTCGGCAATTTTCTGGGATTTTTGAACAAGTTGTTGTAAATGATTCTGTTGGTCAGGATTGAGGTCAAATTCCAGATTATGTCCCTGGTTTGTTAACTCTTCTCGAGCAAGGTATTCAGGATTACCACCTAAAATAATATCAGTTCCTCTTCCTGCCATGTTGGTTGAAATGGTTACTGCTCCTTTTCTTCCAGCTTGAGCAATAATAGCTGCTTCTCTTTCATGATTTTTCGCATTTAATACCTGATGAGGAATTTTCTTTTTTTCCAACATTCGACTTAATTTTTCAGATTTTTCTATTGATACGGTTCCGACCAATATCGGACGCCCTTCTTGATGCCACTTTTCTATCTCTTCAACCACTGCTTCAAACTTTTCTTTTTCAGTACGATATATTACATCAGGGTAATTGGTCCGTTTAAGGGGCTTATTGGTAGGTATAACAACAACTGACATACCGTAAGTATAGATAAACTCATCTTCCTCGGTTTTTGCCGTTCCAGTCATCCCACAGATTTTGTTATACATACGAAAATAATTTTGGTAGGTCACCGAGGCGAGAGTTTGGTTTTCATTTGCCACTTGAACATTTTCTTTTGCTTCTATGGCCTGATGGAGGCCATCGCTATAACGTCGACCTTCCATAAGCCGTCCGGTAAATTCATCAACGATAATCACTTCACCGTTTCTCACAACATAATCTACATCTTTTTTATATAGATGATGAGCCCTTAAAGACTGGCGAACTCGCTGATCAATTGAATCTTTACCCGCAGTATCATAGAGGTTGTCAACATGAAGGAGTTTTTCTACTTTGCTAATTCCTTCTTCGGTCAGCCAAATGGATCGAGTTTTTTCTTCAAAGTCAAAGTCAACTGAATGAGAGAGCTTGCGCGCCACCCGATCAATTTTATAATATATTTCAGTCGAATCTTCTGCTGGCCCTGAAATGATGAGAGGCGTTCGGGCTTCATCAATTAAAATGCTATCTACTTCATCGATGATTGCATAATTGAGTTCCCCTTGCACTATATCTTCCCGGCGATGTGCCATATTATCCCGGAGATAATCGAATCCATATTCAGTATTGGTTCCATAGGTAATGTCACTTCGATAAGCTATTTTTCTCTCCTCAAAAGTTGAAGCATGTTGAATCAAGCCAACCGTCAAACCAAGAAATTCGAAAATTGGCCCCATCCAGTATCGATCGCGACGAGCTAAATAATCATTTACCGTTACAATATGAACTCCCTTACCAGTTAGGGCATTCAAATAGGCTGGCATAGTCGCAACTAATGTCTTGCCCTCACCAGTTTGCATCTCAGCGATTCTTCCTTCGTGCAATACAACTCCCCCGACAATTTGAACATCAAATGGCCTCATGCCGGTTACTCGACGGGCTGCTTCTCTCACCACCGCAAAAGCTTCAACCAAGATATCGTCTAAACTTTCTTCATTTTCTAAACGATTTTTAAAATAAAGGGTTTTGTCGGCGAGCTCTTTATCGTTGAGAAGCGATATTTCCTTTTCATAAGAATTAACTGGATCAACAAAACGTTCTGTAACATCTTTCAGGAATCGATCTTGAGAAATTTTTCCAAAATATTCTTTGATTAATCCAAACATTGAATGCCTCCCCGCCAATTTTATAAAGGTCGTAAATTGGCCAAGACTAAAACCCTCTTTCAGATCCTATGATAATCATACAAAGGCGAAATCATTATATCATACCCCCTTAGACCTTCTGGAGTTCATTCTTTAAGGATAGTTTGCCCTGAGACTTTTTGGTATCAGATGATAGTAAAAGCTTTTTACAAAAGCCATTATTGAAAGGAGTTAGGTATCGTAGCAATGCCATCTTTAAAAACTTTTTTAAGGATTTGATTTATCAAGCTCATAGATGGGTTTTCAGGATTGGAGCGTTAATTTGAATATTTCTTTCTCATATAAAATATGATGAAAGCCATTAAACCGATACCTAATAAATAATCACCGATACTGATTACAAAGGGGCGACGCATAATAAGCGAGTAATAAGGAAGAGTATCACCCAAAAAAGGAAGTCGAGTAGAAGTATTGAGGAGAGTATAATCAAGATAAAGTCCATTTTCCAAATGATTCGCTAAATCATGAAGTTGAAGCCGCTGAACCATTGGTAGCCAAACCGGCATCATCCCTCGGTTAAAAAGAATAACTAGGATATTGAGAAATGCCCCGACCGAGACAATTTTCATTCCATAGGACTTATAACTAAAAAGGGTCCCAATAAAAACAATAATCATACCAATAATATTGAACCATTGAAAAGACCATTCGGAGAAATACGGGCCAATAAACTTCACCAAAAAACCCAAAACGATGAGCCATAAATAAGGAATGTTCGCTTGTTTTAGATTTTGGAAATTTCCGCGACTGATATAACCTATAACAATACCAATTAAAACAAAATCAGCCAGCAACCTCAAAGCCCTCCTGCAAAATCTCTTTAAGTGCTTTTATGACCTTAAAATCATAATATTCGTTTCCTTCGTTTTCCATTATAATTAAAGCTTCTTCTACTGAATACGCTTTACGATAAGGCCGGTCGGAAGTTAAAGCTTCAAAAACATCAGCCACTGCTAATATAAGGGATTCAACAGGAAGGTCGGTCTGCTTCTTTCCATCCGGATAGCCACTTCCATTACATCTCTCATGGTGAGATCGAATTAAACCGGCGATTTCCTTTAAAAAGTCGACTTTAGAAACTATATCAAAACCTATAACTGGATGCTGTTTAACAATGATATACTCTCCTTCAGTAAGAGGACCTGGTTTTCTTAAAATCGCGTCTTCAATCCCAATTTTTCCAACATCATGAAGCAAGGCTGCATATTCAATCATTTCTTGCTTTTTATCGGAAAGGTTGAGCTTTTCTGCAATTGCCAAAGAAATTTTTGCTACCCGAGCCGAATGGCCTTGAGTATATGGGTCTTTAGCATCCAACGCAGCAGTGAGAGCTCGTAATAATTCAAGATGGACTTTTTTCGTTTCAACATAAAGCTTAAATGAATACCTTGCTATCATCAGAGGAAAAAAGAATAAAAATAATCCCACATAACCAATGCGCAGATATATTAAGTAAAGCAACAGTGAATAAGGGAAAAGTCCAAAATATTGCAGGAGGATTCCATTGACATCTTTTTTCCATAAAACCGGAATTGATATACCCGTGCTTAAAGAAATGACTATGATAACCAAGGAAGCATTACTTAAGAAAAAAACTAATATGGATATGACAATGGCTATATAAAAAGCAAACTGATCCCAAGCGTAAGCATAGCCCCCGAGGAGTTGAAAAACATACCCTGAAAGAAAGGCTGAAATGGCAAATTGAGCACCATTAAACAGGCTTTTTTTCCAACCTGATTTCATATAAATTAAAACATTTCCAATGAAAGTAGCAATCATTACCAAATAAGGGTTGGTTAGTAAAATAAAAGCATAAATTATAGCAAAACTAACGGATATTGAAGTATGGGGAGAAAGGTGAATTGGTAAAGCTTCGGTAACCATTATCAATACCAGGAAGGTGATGATTTGAGCAAGAGGAAAATGACTTAAATCAATGGTTAAAAGCGAATATAAAAATAAAGCAATGCCAAAAATAATAACTGAATAAATATAAAAATCTAGTAGATGCTTCTTTTTATCGGACTTCATCCAAAATTTTAAAAAAGGCGACCAGGGAGGCTTCTATTGCAACTTTAGCTTATCTCCAATGGAAACCAGCACCACTGGCTAAAACGATGGCCAAAAGACCAAGAAGAATGCTCAGCAGTTTTTTCATTCGAAAGCCCTCCCTGCGATCATTCTCCACCTTTCTTCGCTAAGTAAAGATGGGAAGGCCGCTTCGCTCTATAGACCCCTGGCCGCCTTTTCTTCTCCTTATAGTTCTATATCCATAATAGATGGACTGGTAAAAACTTGGCTTCTCGGTATTTCCTCCTCTTCGGATTGCATTTCAATCTATTTTTGGCTTAAAATCACTCCTTTTCAATGTTCAAAAGAGTTTTTTTCTAAATTTTCCCGATGGAAGGAATGATAATAATTCACTTTCCTATTTACTGCATCCAATGCTGATCGTGCAACGGTTTCATAGATTTCATCTCGAAGTAAGGCTGTACCAATCAAAGTCCCTTCAGCTTTTCCGAAGTTACGATAATCAACCAGACAAACTGCCACGTCAAATTCACAATAATTATGAACGGTAACTCCTCGTAAGGAAAACAATGGAGTTGCAACAATTTGATTCATACAATCTATAACTGCTTGGGCAATTAACGAACACCGCTCTCTCTGGTCCCAGGCTTTGCTGTTAAGAGAAGAACGATAAACCTTGTCAACGAGTTTGATTTCAACGTCCGCCTGAAAATTATCACCGGATTTTTTCCATCCAACTCCCCATAAAATAGGCCGTTCCTGGATTACCGTTGTTTCGTGAGGTGGTTCTTCCAAGTCGAAACTCACAACGCTAATCTTTTTATGATCAATTTCAACACCAAAACGAGCCTTGATAAGAGTTTCAATATCCCTAACTAATAATTTAGGCCCCTTGCTCCGATTGGATAAAACATGAATCTCAGTGATATTTGAACCTTCTCCGACAATTTTTACATTAATAATGCCGTCAATACAACTTATTGAGTCCTCGATAGCTTTAAAATCAATCGGTACGTCCATAATTTCCCCACCTAAAGGATTCTTTTTTAAAACTCTTTATCAATAATGTTTTCCAATGTTCGATAAATATAACTGGTTTATATCTTAACAATGAGAAGTTAATATATAGGATCAATTAAGCCGTAGTTTCCATCGTTTCTTTTATAGAGAATTTGAACTTTATTTTTATCTATATCTTTATAAACAAAAAAAGAATGGCTGAGAAGTTCCATTTGTAAAATGGCATCTTCAACCGTCATGGGACGAAGTGTAAATTCTTTAGTACGCACCAACTTACCGGGAATTTTTTCTTCGCTCTCGGTTTGAGAAAGAATCTCATTGATTTCGATTGCCGAGAGAGCTTCCACTGATTTCAAAGCACCTCGGCGAGCCAGTTTTTCTTTATAACGTTTAACCTGTCTTTCCAATTTATCATCGACAGTTTCGAAAGATGTCCTCCAATCGGGTCCTTCTCCTTCAGCTCGAAGAACAATCCCACTTGCTGTCATGGTAACTTCACTTTTAATTCGTCCTCGAACCAAACTGAAAACAACAGTTGCATCGATAAGCTTATGGAAAAACTTATCAAGTTTTGACAACTTTTTGGTCACATAATCTCTCATGAGGTCGTCGACATCGATATTTTTTCCTCGAACCACCACTTCCATCGCAGCTACCTCCTTTTAGATGAGTAATAATTTTCAATGAAAATGTGCTCCATAAACTGGTGTGCCATATCCAGGTTAAACACCCCCGCTCCTGAACAAAAGGTATTGGCGAGCCCACAGGCGGTTCCAAATATAATAGCATCCTTAACATCAACCTGTTGTGAAAGTTGAGCTACTACTCCTCCAACTAAGGTATCCCCCGATCCAATTGCATATCCCCCACCCCTTAAGGTATTATCGGCTTTCACAATAAAAACTTCATCATGATATCCAACCACTAATCCATTTGGACCATCGGATAGAATAACTAAGGGTATCTTTATCTTTTGAAAACAAGTTACCGCTTTTATTTTATCACCCAATGATAGAATAGCAAATCCCAGTGCCTCCTCGGCTTCTTTAACATTTGGTTTAACTAAAAATGGAATTGACTTCAGAGCCAAAGAAAAAGGTACACCAGAGCTATCAAGCACTGAATAAGCTTTTTTTTGATGCGCAATATGAATTAAAACTGAATACAAATCTCTCCTGACTCCTCTTGGTAATGAACCAGACAGGATAAGAAAATCATCTGGTTTAAGTTGTTTCTCTATGCTATGGATTAAATCTAAAGAAGATTCAAAAGGAACAATAGGGCCACTTTCGTTAATTACCGTATGCCGATGTATTTTCTCTTCATGAATAATTGTGGTAAGACGAGTTTCTCCAAGAGTTGGCCAAGCATCAAAAGGAAGACACTCTTGGGACAAACCTCTCGCCACCTTATTCCCATTTTCGCCTCCTAAAAATAGGAAGAGATGACTTTCAAGCCCCATTGTCTGAAGTGCTCGAGCAACATTTATTCCCTTTCCAGCCACCGTGACCTCAACCCGAGAAGTTCGATTCACTCCATCTAAACCAAGTTCGGGTAAAACGAGCAGTCGATCAAGAGCCGGATTGGCACAAACCACCAAAATCACAAGGGGTTCTCCTCAATAAATATTTCAACCTCTTCTTGAGTTGGAAGAGCTGGAATAGCTCCCTTTTTTAAGGTTGTGAGTGCTCCTACCGCATTGGCACGACGACCTGCATAACGAAGTGTGTCATCAGGGATGGATTTTCTTTCTCTCAGGTCATTCCAAAACATATAAAGTGAACTGATCAGTCCAGCAACAAAGCCATCTCCAGCTCCAGTAGTATCAACAGCATGAACCGGAAAGCCTTCTACTCGAAGTGATTTTTCTTGGTGAACAAGGATAGAACCTTCTTTCCCCAAGGTTATAATAACCAAAGCAAGATTGTAGCTTCGTTGTAAGTAACGAATTGCTTCTTCAACGGTATTGGTTTCTGCAATAAACATCGCTTCTTCTTCGTTTAATTTTACAACATCGGATAGTTCCATTCCAAGCCGCATTTTTTCCCGTGCTTCATCCAAGGTTTTCCATAAGGCTGGCCGTAAATTCGGATCAAAAGATACCAAATAACCATATTTACGAGCTAATTGAATTGCCTTAAATGTCGCGCTATTGGATGGTTCGTGAGTCATAGTAATTGATCCAAAATGAAAAACACCGCTTCCAGAAAATATCAAATCTATAATATCCGATTGGTCCAAAAGCATGTCTGCTCCTGGATCTCGGTAAAAAACAAAATCCCTTTCGCCCTCTTCAGTTAAAGAAACAAAAGCTAAAGTAGTTTTTGCTTTAGTCGTTGTAGTTAAATAATTAGTTTTGACACCATACTTGTCCAAAGTCATTCTTAAAAAATCACCAAAGGCATCTTTGCCAATTTTTCCAATAAAATAAGTTTCAATACCTAACTTTGACAAGCCCACTGCTACGTTGGCAGGAGCACCCCCTGGTGCTTTTTCAAAGCCTGGAGCATCCCTTAAGGTTACGCCATTTAAAGTGGATACGAAATCAATTAAGAGTTCCCCTAAACATATGGCTTTCTTATCCAATAGTCTCACCTCCTAAAATAACAATGATCGGTGACTGGTGAATAATGGTGGATAATGTTTTTTATACTTCTCCTTCACCCTCGTCTTTCCTTTAAAGAGAGAAGGAGCTCCTCAATGATTAAAAAACTTTCCCCCTCGCTCCATCATAAAAGATGGTCAGGGGTGAGGGGGTAATTATTTTCATTGTCATAAGATACTATTTAGAGTCGTGAACGTCTATCCTTCAATTTTCTTTATCCTGATTACCAAGAAATATTAGAAATCCTCTTATAAAATGGTTTTAAAGCCGGATACAGGTCTTTATAAATTTGATAAATTTCGTTATACCGAATACCCTTTTGGGAATCGGGATAAACTTTATCCATCACTTTCACCGCCTTTTGACAGGCTTGCTCCACATTAGGAAAAACTCCCTTCCCAACCGCTGCTAATAAAGCTGCACCAAATGCCGGCCCTTCATCTACTCGAACCTGGTACAAGGGAACTTGATATATATCGGCTTGAATTTTTCTCCACAATGGGCTTTTGGCACCACCACCAATGGCCATGACTTCCCCAATTGGAATTCCCATTTCTCGAATGATCTCAAAGGAATCCCTCATGCCAAAGGTAACTCCTTCCATAACTGCACGCACTATTTCATTCTTCCGATGCTTGAGGGTTAAACCAAAAAACACTCCTCGAGCATAGGGATCGGCATGAGGCGTCCTTTCGCCGGTTAGATAGGGCAAAAAGATCAGACCTTCACCACCCGGTTCAACCTGAGCCGCTTCTTCGGTTAAAATCTCATAGGCATCTTTATCAAGTAGTGCCGCCAGGTTTTTTTCCTCCGTTCCAAGAACATCACGAAGCCAACGGAAAGATCCACCAGCTGCCAACATAACACCCATAACGTGCCACTTACCCGGAACCGCATGGCAAAAGGTATGAACACGGCCTTTCATATCAATTTTAACTTCATCACTAAAAGCAAAAACCACGCCCGAAGTACCAATACTCGCTGATACCAAGCCAGACTTAACAATACCAGTTCCTATGGCTCCAGCTGCGTTATCCCCTCCCCCGGCAACAACAATAACTTGGTCATTCATTCCAAATAACTGAGCAATTTCTCTTTTTAAATAACCAGTTATCTCCGGTGACTCAAAGCAATCTGGAAACCAATTTCGATTGAGTTTAAGATCAGAAATGATTTCATCTGACCATTGTCGACGGGGTACATCAAATAACGAAGTACCTGATGCGTCAGAAACATCGGTTGCGAATTCACCGGTCAGGCAAAATCGTATATAGTCTTTGGGAAGCAAAATTTTATCAATACGTTTATAATGATCTGGTTCATTATTTTTCAACCAATAAATTTTTGGTGCTGTAAAACCGGCTAAAACCGGATTTCCGTTGATCCGCATCATTTTTTCTCGACCAACGATTTGTGTGATTTCTTCGCATTCCTTTGCAGTTCTTTGATCGCACCACAATATAGCCGGACGAATCACTTCTCCTTTATTATTGAGAAAAACCGACCCATGCATCTGACCAGTCAAACCAATACCAACGATAGCTTTTCGATCAATAGAAACTGAATCAAGGGTTTTTTTGATAGCTTGTTGGGTTCCCTGCCACCAATCAGAAGGATCTTGTTCCGCCCAGTTGGGACGTGGAGTATAAAGGGGATATTCTTCTACACCCTTCGCAATAAGTTCACCATTTTCGTCAACTAAAATTGCTTTACACCCAGTAGTTCCTACGTCTATTCCTAGAAAATAATTCACTGATTGACCCTCCCTTTTTTATTTATACGATTAATCCCAAAGGCTCTTCAATGAGATTCTTTAAATATTGCATGAATTGGGCTGCAACTGCCCCATCTACAATCTGGTGATCTCCCGATAAGGTTAAGTTCATTAAAGAAGCTACAACAATATTTTCTCCATCAAAATAGGGACGTTTTTTAATTGCACCACAGGCTAAAATGGCCGATTCCGGTGCATTAATAATAGCGTTAAAAGAATCAACTCCATACATGCCTAAATTTGATATAGTAAAGGTGCCTCCGGTTATTTCTTCGGGAAGCAATTTTGATTCACGAGCTCTTTTTGATAAATCATTGGTTTCAACTACAATTTGTGATAGTCCTTTCAGATTGGCATTTTTAACTACTGGAACAATTAAACCATCTTCCAAGGCAACAGCTACTCCAATGTTAACGGCTGGATTCATCTGGATTCCATTATCGAGAAAGTAAGCATTGATGGTTGGAAATTTCTCTAAACTCTGGGCAACAATTTTTATCAAAATATCATTGTAGGAAATTCGAAGTCCAGTGGTTTTTTCAATAAGAGGCAACATCCTTCCTCTTAATTTAACCAATTCATCAGCTAAAACCTCCATTTGTAAGTAAAAATGAGGTTTATTTTGCATACTACTGTGCATTCTTTCTGCAATAATTTTTCTCATGCGGGTAAGAGGAATCACTTCTTTGGGTAATCCTTCACCAGGTATCAATGTTTCTTTTACCATAACTACTGGCTCTACTTTTGGTTTTTCTTCTTTTTGTGGTACAATGATTTCCTTTTGTTGATATGCCTTTTCAATATCTTCTTTAACGATTCTCCCTCCCGGTCCGGTTCCTTGAATTTTTGATAGGTCAAGACCATATTCACTGGCTAATCGACGAGCGAGAGGTGAAGCTTTGATTCGTTCTCCTGCAGTTTCCAAATCTATAGTAGCCTTTTTTTCTTCTATTTGGACTGATACCGGTTTCTCTTCAGTTTTCTGAGGAGCTGGAACAGATTCTTCTTTTTCTTCAATAACTTCACCTGGTTTCCCAACATAAGCGACCGTTTGGGTAATTGGAATGGTTTCCCCTTCGGCAGCCATAATCTTTAAAACAACTCCGTTAGCTGTTGATTCGACCTCCATATTCACTTTATCGGTTGCGACTTCAAATAGTGCATCGCCCTTCTCGACCTGATCTCCCTCTTTGACCAACCATTTGTTAATAACTCCCTCTTCCATGGTTAATCCCAATTTGGGCATAATTATTTTTTCTGCCATTGGCAATCTCTCCTTTTTAATAAAAAAAATAAGTTAAGGATTTAAAGAAATGAATACAAAAACAACTCTATTAACGTTTTAAAAATAAAGGTACCTTATCTTTATAATCAGAAATCATTATAAAAACTATCATCCCGAGTAAAGATATTCCCAGTGAGAATCTGATTATTTCGTCTTTTTTAATTATCAGACTCAAATCCAAGCCTATCTATCTTTGCCAGAAAAAGGATATTGACTTTACATTCATTTTTTTATTGACAATCGGTGTTATCAAATAGAGTGATTTCTTCTCTAACTTATCTAAGTAGTTTTTCTTCGTAAACCATGATAGGATGATCTCAGTTATCGCACCTTCTCCATTATCTGATTGATATTCGCTTTTACCGGACCATTTCTATCCAATAGGACCGTCCATTTTTCCCCCGAACGAACCGGCAGTTCTCTTTCGCCATCGAGAGCAATTATTCCATCAGTATGATTAATTGGTATTGATTGATTTTCCTGAAGATAACCCCACTCACCAATACCAATTTTTTGCACTAAACCAGGAGCTATGGCCACTCCAACCATCCGACCACTGCGATTGGGAAAAACATAGCCTCCATAAGGATCTTGGGATGATATCTTTATTACCCGATCTACAATGGTGCTTAAGCCAGTTTTCATGGAATCGGTTTGAGTGACTACAACTAATTTCACCAATGACGAATCCCATACTGCACGTGCACCAATTTCCTTTTTATCTAATAAAACCACATCCACCAAAGCAATGCCTTTTTCAATATTTTCTTGAAAAATTCGTAATATTTTTTTCCTTTCTAACACCTGGTCCTTTTTAACCCACCCATTAATAAAATACCCAAGCGCCATCCCGCAAATTGTCGGTTCAATGTTATCAGCAAAAACATTATTTGTTCCGGCAGATATAGAAAAAAGAGGGATTTTCCGGCTATATTTAGCTACTAACCGATTTGTTCCATCTCCACCTAAAACAACTAAGGCTGAAACATTTGGTTTTTTGGAAATATATTGAGCAAAATGAGTAGTATCGGCTTCATCTCCAAAAACGGTTATTGGTGCTTTCTCAAACTCAATGTTTTTTAAAGATTTACCAACTTCATCAATAACCGTTTCAATCAGCTCATACGGATCGGGCATATAAATTAATTTTATTGGTGCAGTCGTTATTTGGTCAAATCCTAAAAGAATTCGAATAGTATAGTTGACCTTTTCTCGATTCCCAAATACTGATCCATGAGCAACTAATCTTCGTATATCTTTCCCAGCTGCTGGATTAACAACTAAGCCTATCGTATTCAGCTCAGTGGACCTCCTGCCCACCGGTTAAGTTAATTGCTTGACCGGTCATATAGTCGGACTGTGAAGAAGCAAGAAAAACCGCCAGGTTTGATATATCTTCAACAGTACAACCTCTTCCCAGAGGTACTTTTTCGACATAAATTTTTCGAACCTGTTCAGGAGGAACCCCTAATTTTACTGAATATTCTTTATCCAATAAATCCCACATTGGGGTTGAAAACACATTACCAGGGCAAATGGCATTGACATTGATATGAAAAGGGGCGAGATCGGTAGCAACACTTTGAGTTAGCCCTATTACCCCAAATTTTGCTGAACTATAAGCAGCCAGCCACAAGCCACCCTTCTTCCCTGACTTAGAACTAATATTGATAATTTTTCCACCTTTTTGTTTAACCATATATTTAGTTACTTCCTTGATACAGAGAAAAGTTCCCTTAAGGTCAACATCGATAATTGCATCCCAGGTTGATTCGGGAACGTCGGTTATAAAGTTGGCTTTAATTATCCCGGCTGAATTCACCAAAATATCAATTCTCCCAAAATGGTCATGAACCTGTCGAACTGCATTTTCTACATCTTTACTCTTGGTAACATCTAGCTGAATCGCTAAAGCTTGTTGTCCAAGAGATTTGACTTCTTGAGCTGTTTTCTCTGCACCTTCTAAATTTAAATCACAACAGGCAATTTGTGCTCCTTCTTTTGCAAAGCGGAGAGCAATTCCTTGTCCTATTCCCGAAGCAGAACCAGTGATAAATGCAATTTTTTCTTTCAACGGTTGGATTTCCATATATATTTTCACCACCTGTTATTATAAATATTCGAAACCTTTCTTTTTAATAGGTTCCGGTCCCAAAATCTTGTTTTTCGGTTCTCATCCTCACTTGTTTTTATCATTTTTTCTCTAGTTATAAATCAAAAAAAATAATAGGAGCTCTTTCTTCCCGATAGTAAAAGTTAACAAGTAAGAAAATGAATCTAACATTTAATGCTATTCTATAAAAAACTCACAACTGCTTTCAAGGCTTTTCCTTCTTTGACCAGCTGGATTCCCTCAACTACTTTTTCAAGGGGAACCACATGGGTAATCAAACCCTTGGCATTAATCCGCTTGGAATAAATCAGCTTGGCCGCTTCTTCATACTGAGAAGCATTAGAAGCAAACACTCCAAACACTCCTATCTCTTTATAATGGACAGTATTACTGTTGAATTGAATGGTTGGTTTGTCCTTGGGTAAACCACCAAATAGGCTAATGCGCCCTTGAGGAGCAATCATCTCCAAAGCTTGTTCTTGAGCCGATCCAGATGATGCTGCTACGATGATAACATCCGCTCCCAAACCATCGGTAATAGTCAACACTTCATCTTTTAGGTTCTTTTCGGCTGAGTTTATATAGTAATCGGCTTGTACTCGTTTAGCTAAGTTCAAACGTTCCCCGGATATATCAGCAATGATGATCTTACCGGCTCCTCGGTTTTTGGCTAATTCAACATGCATACATCCGATAGGACCCGATCCGATCACTAAAACAGTTTCTCCAAATCCAATGTTTAAATAGGATTGTCCATTTACAGCACAGGAAAGCGGTTCTACCAAGCTGGCTTCAAGCAAATCCATATCTGGCGGCAAAACGAGTAAATTGCCTTTATCAACGCCTGCTTTTGGTATTTTTAAATACTCGGCAAACCCCCCTGGAAAATGGTACCCGATGTATTCTTGGTCGGGACATAGATTTTGGAGACCACGTCGGCAATAATGACAGCGTCCACAGGAAATAACTGTTATCACCGAAACTTTATCTCCAATCTTATAACCCTCTACTCCCTTTCCTACCTCAACTATTTCAGCCGATATTTCATGACCAGTAATATGAGGCGGCTTCACTTTTGGGTGACCAAATTGGAAAATACGGACATCGGTTCCACAGATAGCACAGGCAGCTACCTTTAACAACACTTCACCGTCACCAATTTCTGGCTTCGGGACTTCACGAACTTCCATTTGACCTGGTCCGAGAAAATGCGCAGCTTTCATTTTATTTTCTCTCCTTTCTATTTCTAAAGGCAGTGATGTGTGACACATAATCAATTCCAATTTTTACCCCCATACTTATCTTCTCTCTTCAAGAGAGAAGGAATTGTTGTATTACCAATGGGCAGGGTCGTTTATCCTGCTATCGTGAATTGGAACCTGTGACAAGATTAAACCATCCCAAAATAAGTTTATTCTTGTGAACTTACTCCATCTACCAAACCGGAAACCTATATTTTTTTACTTTTCCATCTCCATTATCAATACCAATCACTTTTCTTTAATTTTTATAAATACATTGTTTAAGAGCTGGATATAAGTGTTTATAAACTTCATATTTTTCCAGGTACCGATTGGCGTTGGTTGGATTTGGTTCATATACTTGTTTTACCTGGACAATCGAGTTAACTAATGAAGAAAAATCCTCAATATTTTCTCTGGCTTTTCTTCCTAATAAAGCCGCTCCTAAGCAAGCAGCTTCGGAAATATTCAGGGTTTCAACTGGCAGGTTATATACATCAGCTTTAATCTGTAACCAATGTTCATTTCGTGCTCCTCCACCAATCGCACGTAAAGCTCTCACCTCAACTCCAGCATTTGAAAGTAACTCAAGATTAAATTTCATCTCCAAGCTAATTCCTTCTAAAAGAGCTTTCACCACTTCTTTATTGGTAGTTTGGAATTTTAATCCAACAATCATCCCGCAAGAATTCGTATCAAAATATGGGGTACCAGTGGTGGTAAAATGAGGGAGGACATAAAGGTTGGTTGGATCTTCTGGTAGTCCATCAAGAATGAGGTCATAAACATTTTTTTGAAGGAGTCGTGATTGTTCTTTTTCCAAGCCAGCGAAATTATCCCGATACCAGCGGAGAAGCTGCCCGCCGGTAAAATTATAAACTAAAGTGATAAAAAGATCGGAAACCGAATGATGATAACAACAAAGATTGTTTTCTCTCATCAAAGGTGTTAACACTAATTGAGAGATAGCCGGTGCTATACACTCCACGGTTCCGGTGGCATCCATTGCTAAATAAGGTCGAATGACGCCTGCTCCCAAAGCTCCTGATGGTTGGTCGTGAGCGCCACAAGCCACTAAGACTGGATGTGGCCATCCCATCTTTTTTCTGAAGGCCTCAGAAACAAGACCTATTGCTTGCCCTGATGGAAAGGGTTGGGCTAATTGATTCTCGTCAATCCCTGCTATATCTAAAATTTCTGACGACCATTGAGCTTTTTTTACATCAAACATCATAGTTCGACCCGCTAAAGAATAATTCATGGCTGGTTTTAATCCCAATCGGAATACAATAAAATCTTCGTAGCAAAGAAAATAGCGGGCTTTTGAAAATATATCGGGAGTATACTTTTTCCACCAAAGAATTTTATTAATCGTTCCAATCCCCGAGAGAGGCATTCCGGTAATTTTAAAAAATTTCTCTTCTCCCAGCTTTTCCTTCCAGAATGGAACGAACTCATCACCTCGCTCGTCAAAGGTTACCATGCTTCTTGCTAGGCAACCACCTTTTTCATCAACCGGAATGACCGCTTCGCCTTGTGCAGATATAGCTAAACTTACTGGGTAATCACCTCGATAGAAATTGGATACCTCCTGTAAACAATCTTCAACGGAACGAAAAACTTCGTCAGCATCCAATTCGATCCATCCCTGATTCAGTTGATATAAGGGGTATTCTCTATAGGCTTGGGCTACTGTACGACCCTCTTCATCAAAAGCGATCACTTTGCAGCCAGTTGTTCCAACATCGATACCCAAATAACTCAAATCCACTCACCTCTCCTATTTAGAAAATTCAATTCACCAATTCTTATTTATAATAAGCTTCCTATGTAACGCATTGCTTCAAGGGAATTTGCTTCTTTTTGAATTTGGTGAAGCGTCTTGAGATCAATCTTATTAACTACCTCTAACATATATTGAATATTTTCAATACTAAAGCGGCAGGCTTCAGCAGAATCCTCTCGATAAGGGAAAATGTCTAAACCCAACCATCCTTCATAACTGGATAAATTCAGGTAATAAATGAACTCGAGGGTTTCCCAGAAATGAACTGATCCAACCGCCATATCATCATCCCAATCCCGATAATTATCATTAAGATGAAGAACAAATAATTTTTCAAATTTATCCAAAAGAGCAACCACATTAGCCGGTGATTCTTTACAGTTGAAAGAATGACCTAAATCAACCGTTACCCCTACATTGGAACATCCAGTGGCATGAGAAAGATAGAGGGCTGTTCCCGAAGAATAAATTGTTGAATGGGTCCGAGGTTCACGAAGCTTATATTCAAGGCTAAGACGTACTCGAGGATTATGTTGGGCAATTTCAATCAATGCTTCAACTAATAAATTCCATTGTGCAACATAATTAATCTGAAAGGGATAATCAAAACCATCCTGACCTGGCCAGAGATTCATTACACCCGCTTCCAGATACTCAGCAATATCCATTGCTTTTTTGGAATAATCGATTGCCTTTTTTCTTAATTCGGAATCTTCTGACATCAGACTTCCCCGGGCAAAAATTGGATCACTAAACAAATCCACATCACAACAGGCTAATTTTAAGCCCCGATCTTGGAGTGCTTTTTTAACAAAATCGACGTTATTTTCATTAAGTGGTTGAGGATAATGCATCATTACGCCAGTGAGATTAGGAACCGCAGCGATTCGATCTAATGACTCTTCGATGTTCCCACCTGATTTGTATCCAGTTACACAAAACCGATCGGGGGTCGCCCCAAAAACCCATATACCGGTGGAAAATCCTTTACTTTTCATTGACTTTATCCTCCTTTTGTTTCTATCCTGATAATATAAAATAATTTTATATTACCATCATCCTAAGCGGTGCTTTCCCGCGTGAGGATCCCATCTGGCGCCACCGGCGTCATCCTGAGGCTTCGCTTTATGAAGCCGTGAGGATCTCATCATTTTATCTTTTTCTTTAAAAAATTTTTACTAAATGAGATTGCCACGTCGCCGAGCTCCTCGCAATGACGGAGCAGTAAAAAATTCAAATCTCCCTTACCCCCTTTGCTAAAGGGGGAAATTAATCTGCGTATATATAGTTTCATCCTCATCTGGTGTCATCAAAGTGGCATGAGGGTCTAATAACTATTTTAAAAAACCTGGTAATATTAATCTCCTTTTTTATTAAAAATGGGGATAAAATAACTACTGTTCTTCTCGGGTCAGATCACTGATCATTCTGTTGACTTTTAACAAATCTTTATATATTAACTGATATATCTGATAACGATTAATATAGTTTTGTAAATAGCTATTGTTTGGCTGGATGGAATCCTCAAAGGAAACCATGGCATCAATTGCCTCTTCAAAACTTTTGAATACTCCCTTGGCAACTCCTGCCAACATAGCAGTTCCAAGAGCAACTGCTTCACCAGTTTTTGGAATGATCAAGGCTTTCTGAAGAATGTCAGCTTTAATCTGAAGCCACGCTCTCGAACGAGAACCACCACCAATCACTCGCAAGCTGTTGATAGGTAAACCGAACCTTTCATATAAATCTAAATTTATTTTCATCTCATAAGTGAGGCTTTCCAAAATCGCTTTTACTACTTCTTCCTTGCTGGTTGCTAAAGTAAGGCCAATTATTGCCCCTCGTGACTTTTCATCAAGGTATGGTGTTCCCGTGCCGGAAAAATGCGGAAGAACAAATACTGAGGCAGGCTTATCCGGTATTTCCTTTAATAATAGATCGTATGCGCTCCCACCAATTTGGGCTGCTTTTTCAAGTTCCTCAAATCCAAACTCATCTCGAAACCAACGAAGCACAACCGCACCTGACGCTATATACGCCAGAGTAATGTAGGAATCTTTCACAACATGAGGATAACAGCAAAAACTGTTTTCCAACATTTCTCTGCTAAAAAAGGCGCTTCCCCCAAGATTGAGCGCAACGCATTCGGAGGTTCCTATTCCATACATCGCTTCACCTGGGTTTTTCACTCCACATCCCAAAACTCCACAAGGCTGGTCATGGCCTCCAGTGGCGATTAAAAGATTTTTTGGAAGGCCGCTTATGCCAGATACTTTTGAGCTAATGGTTCCAGCTATGCTTCCAGAGGGAATGGCTCGAGAGAGATTTTGTGGGTCAACACCTGCCAATTTACAAATTTTTCCCGACCATTCTTTTTTGACTACATCAAAAAGCATAGTTCGAGCCGCCAAAGAATAGTCGATTACTGGTTGATCTTCCGTCAATCGATAAATAATATAATCCTCAACACAACAAAACTTCCAGGTTTTTTTAAAAACGTCTGGACAATGGTCTTTGAGCCATAATATTTTATTAACCGTATACATACCATGCAGAGGCATGCCGGTTATTCGAAAAATATTATAAGGGTTTTCTCTTTCTAACCAGTAATCAATATAAGTATGGGCTCGAGTATCGAAATTTGCCAGAGCATTATAAAGTGCCTTACCAGATCTATCAATTGGAATAAGCGTTTCCCCATGAGAGGTAACGGCTACGACTTCTATTGGTTCTTTTGACTTTTTCGTAGCCTCGTTAAGTGCATCAAGAACGCTTTCCCAAACATGTTCGGGATTAATCTCCAACCAACCCGGCTGAGGTGTTATAAAAGGATATTCACGGTATGATTGAGCAACCATAGTTCCATCTTCACGAAAAAGGACAACTTTACACCCACTCGTTCCTACATCCAAACCAGCCAAAACCAATGATACCCTCTCCCTCCATCAATTCGATGTATTTTTATATTTTTTATGGCAAAAGCCTTGAATCTAAGGTAAAATTTAAATTTCCCGTTTTCTATCCTGAAAACCAACGGGCATGATAACAAGCCCCTACCAAAGAATATAAAATTGTAGGGGCACAATGTATTGTGCCCGTTCTTCATTTAATGTAGCGACCTGCCATGGCAGGTCGAATCTTGGATTTTCATCCTCATTTGGTGTCACCAAATTGGCATGAAGGTCTATCCTGAAAATACCGAAACGGGTAATAAATGATTAAAAAAATGGGAAAGGCACACCCCCCTGAATCCCCCCTCAATGGGGGAATGAATAATTCCCCTCCTTGGAGGGGTGCCGCTTAGCGGGGGGAGGGTGTTTTTGGTTTTTTTAATGGTTACCCTGAGACAATGAGAAAGTTACATAATTTAAATTTTTTAAATGCGATTGCCACGTCGTCAAACCAAATAACAGTTGGTCTCCTCGCTATGACGGTTTAGATAGGTATTTACTTCCTCGTCTGGCACTTAAAAAAGTGGCATAGATATCTGTTCTCATTTATCAAAGCAAAAAGAAATTTATTATGAATCTGAGCTTCATTTTATTAATCTCTATTTTATCAGGTCTTCATACTCCCTTTAAAAAAACGAGATTGAAAAACTAAAAACATCGCCACCACTAATACAACAACCATAATGAAGATAAAACGAAGCCCCATATAATCAGAAAAAATTCCAAACAACCAGGGGAAGAGCAAAGCACCGGTTCCTCCTAAGGCCACTACCACCCCAATGGCAGTAGCCTGCATTTCCTCAATATTTTTAGCAACTACGGCTACGACCAAAGGCCAGATGCCAGAAAAACCAAAACCGATCCCCATAAAGGATAATATAACCAAGAGAATACTATTGGTCATAAGAAGTAAAAATAAAAAAACCAAGCTAATAATGGATGAAATCCGTAAAAGAACTCCATAGTGATTACGCTGGGAAAGATAAGCAAAAACTATTCTTCCAATGGTTATCATCCCCCAATATCCAGCCATGGCTACCCCGCCTAAATACAAATTTCCTTTTAGTCCTTTTACAATATAGGTGCTCATCCAGGAGGAGCTGGCGATCTCAGACCCTACATAAAGCAACATCGCCAAACAACTTACCGCCAAGAAAGCTTTCCAACGTTGATATAAAATCAGAATACTCCCACTGGTAATTCCTTTTTTTTCTTTTTGAAATAATTTTTTTTCAAAGTAAATTAGAAAAAATAAACCAATAGAAACAATCCCGGGGATGAGATATAAATATCTCCAGCTAAAACCTATTCCTAACAGATATCCAGTCAAAAAAGGACCGCTGGCAGCTCCGATTCCAAAAAAAATCTGACTCATGTTCAAGGCAAATCCCTCTCGACCATTAAAAACTTGCGAGATAAAACCAGTCATGGGTGCTTCACAAAAACCTCCACCCAACCCCATAATTAACATCCCCAATTCAATAAAAAGAAAAGAATGAGCTGTGCTTATACAAAAAAAACCGATCCCAAGAAATAATTGACTCAGAACTATTATTGGTTTTTTTCCGAAATGGTCACAAAGAAAACCACTGGAAAAAGTGGTGATCACATAGGTTAAATAATAAAGGAAAAAAAGTCTTCCGGCTCGACCGGCGGTTACTTGGAAAATGTCCATCCATTTAGGGAGAGCCGCACCAGTAATGATCATTGAGATTGCTAAAAAATAAAGTACGAAACCAATCATAAAATAAAACTTGATTTCAGTTTTTCGATCCATTTCATGTTCCTTAGTTTTTTTTAAAAAGTGACGAGTGTTATCGAACTAACACATAAATATTAAAAAACATCTCCTTTAATTTAAAGTTTTTTAATAAGAATTAAATGTTTTATGAATTTTCCATACTTTTTTATTCCTACTTGGAAAATCAGGGAAATTGAATTCTAATTTATGAAAGTCACTCTTATCCTCATCTGGTTCTATTGCTCTATCGCATGAACAATTATTCTGCTCACTCATTTAGAGGTTTTACAAATTTAATTCTGCTAAAATTTATATAAAAATTTAAGGGGCGCAATAGAATTGCGCCCGTTGGGGATTTCTCCATAAAATATAACTTCTATTAAGCTTAAATATCACTCTTGCCAAATAATTTCAATTATTCTAATAACTCTTTTACTGTCTTAACTACATCTTTAGCTTGGGGAATGGAGTTATCTTCTAAATATCGGCTACAGGGAACCGGTGCATCGGCGGCACATAATCGCACCATGGGAGCATCAAGATAATCAAAGGCATTCTCCATAATTTGCATCCCAATTTCTCCCCCGGGTCCACCGGTCTTACAGGCTTCGGAAACAATTACTACTTTTCCGGTTTTCTTTACTGAAGTTACAATGGTATCGATATCTAAAGGTAACAGGGTTCGGGGGTCAATAACTTCAATATGAATACCTTCTTTTTCCAATATTTCGGCGGCTTCCATGGCAACCAATAACATCCGCGAATATGCAATAACCGTTACATCAGTACCTGATTTTTTAACATCAGCAACTCCTATTGGGATAAGATACTCATCATCAGGAACTAAACCTTTGGTGTTATACAACATTTTATGTTCGATAAAAATTATTGGATTATCTTCTCGAACAGCCGACTTGAGAAGACCTTTTGCATCGAAAGGAGTGGCTGGCATTACTACCTTTAGACCAGGAACATGCATAAACCAGGCTTCCAGGCTTTGAGCATGGTGGGCTCCTGAAGATCGGCCGCAGCCACCTTCAGTACGAATAACCATTGGAACTCGAGCTTTCCCACCAAACATATAACGAATCTTTGCTCCCTGATTATAAATTTGGTCCATAGCTAATCCAGCAAAATCCACATACATCAGTTCACCAACTGGACGAAGACCAGTTATCGCCGCACCGACACAACATCCAACAATGGCCGCTTCAGAGATGGGGGTATTTCTTACTCTTTCATCACCAAAATCCTGCCACAATCCCCGAGTTACTCCATAAGCCCCACCGTATAAACCAATGTCCTCTCCAATCAATACTACGTTGGGGTCATGATTGAGCTCTTCTCTTAAGGCTTCATTTAATGCATCACGATAGGTAATATTTCTAAGTTTTTGATTATCGCTATATTCGTTAAAAGAGAGAACGATTTTGGCTCCTTTTTTTCGTTCTTTTTCAGCAAAATCTTCTTCAACATAGACGTCTTTGACTATTTCTTCCAGCGGGGGATAGGGGCTTGATTCGGCAAATTCTACCGCTTCAGCTATTTCATTTTCTACTTCTTCATCAATAGTTTGAATTTCTTCTTCGGTCGCAACAGTGTTTTCAAGCAACCATTTTCGAAACCGCTTTATTGCATCACGTTCTTTCCACTGTTTTTCTTCATCTTTGGTCCGGTAAGCTCTTGGATCGTTTTTGGAGTGACCTAAGTATCGATAGGTCTTACATTCAATAAGTGTTGGACCTTCTCCTCGACGAGCTTTCTCTGCTGCTTGTTCAACAGCTTCCATAACGGCTAATACATCCATCCCATCTACTACTATACCTGGCATTCCATAAGCTTGACCTCGTTCAGCAATATCTAAAATAGGAAAAGCTTCTCGCACCGGCGTTGACATGGCATAAAGATTATTTTCGCATACATAAACGACCGGTAATTTCCAGGTAGCCGCCATATTCACTGCTTCATGGAAAGCTCCGGTATTGGATGCTCCATCGCCAAAAAAGCATACTGTAACCTTCCCAGTTTTTTTATACTTACCAGTCAATCCTGAACCAGTTGCGATTGGGATACCACCCCCTACAATCCCATTGGCACCAAGATTTCCAGCGTTAAGGTCAGCAATGTGAAGTGATCCTCCTTTACCCTTGCAATACCCGGTTATTTTCCCAAATAACTCGGCCATCATTTCCCGCAAAGTAGCACCTTTCGCGATACAATGACCATGCCCACGATGGGTAGAGGTAATATAGTCATCCGGGTGAATCGCATTGCAGACTCCAACAGCAACGGCTTCCTCACCTATATAAAGATGAGTTGTCCCTCGGATTTTATCCTGAGAAAAAAGATCACTTACCGTTTCTTCAAAACGGCGGATACGAAGCATATCCTTATACATTTGAAGTAATTTGTCTTTTGACTCCAAGGTAAACACCTCCAAAAATTAGGCGAATCACAGCAAGTTGTGATAGCTTAACCGCTTATAATTTCAGTTTAAAACTCAATCTATCCAATCATTTGCGATGATTTTATGGTTTGACGATTATTTTCAGATAATTTCCCTTCTCGGCTTCAACTAACATGGCAGGAAGCTCTTCTAAAGATATGACCTTACTAATTATCTGAGAAGCATTGACTCTTTTCCCCGCCATCAACTCAATACACTTATGAATATGGTTTGAAGTTGTTCCACTGGTACCATGAATAAAGAGTTCTTTATAATGTATGACATTGCTGTCGAGGTTCACCAGGTGGTCATCTTTCGGCAACCCTCCGAAAAAGTTGATTCGGGCTTGGTTAGCAGCCAGATCCAACGCCATTTCTTGTGCTTTTCGAGCAGGAGCGGAAATGATAATAACCGAAGGACCAATTCCATTGGTCGCCTTCATCAGAACTTCTTTCAGATCTTCCTGCATGGGATTCACATAAATATCAGCTCCGAACTGACGAGCCAAGTTCAATCGACCCTCCTGGAATTCAGAAATGATGACTTTCGTTGCTCCAAGGGTTTTTGCTAAAGAAATATGCATGCAACCTATTGGTCCGGCTCCAATAATTAAGACATGATCACCAACTCCAACTTGGGACAACATCTGACCATTTAAAGCGCAAGCCATTGGTTCTGCAATAGCAGCTTCTTCCAAAGCCAAGTCGTCTTTAATCAGAATGAGATTCCCTCGCCGAATGGCTTTTTCTGGAATCCGCATATATTCAGCGAAACCCCCGGGATAATAGTATCCAAAAGCTTCATAATTTTCTTTGAAAGTAAGGCACAGGTTGGTTAATCCCCGTCGGCAATAAAAACATTCACCGCAGGATACAATAGGATCAACTGCAACTTTATCCCCAACAGCATACCCCTTCACGTCTTTCCCAATTTCAGCGACAGTACCGGCAATCTCATGACCAACAATTTGGGGAATTTTTACACCGCGATGCCCATGACGAAAAATCCGCATATCGGTTCCACATATTGCACACGCACCGACTTTCAGAAGTATATCTCCCGGTCCAATTTCCGGAAGGGGACTTTCTTCAATTCTCAAATCGCCCGGTCCGTAGTAAACAGCTGCTTTCATTTACTCCACTCCTCTCAATTCTTCCCAGAGGGAAGTTTACAATTTATTTTCCTTCAATATCCGAAACCGCTCTCTAAACTGATAATAGGATTGGATAATTTTTTCACCAATATCGGTTTCAGGATCAAGATTACACAACTTATGAATGACTTCTTTAATCCCTTTGTCCTTAATCATTTTCTGGAGTTTTACCGCATCGGCATCCTTATTATAATCATAGTTCAATGCTAATCCGGTCACCTTTATTATTGCAGCTGGAAAGACTTTTTGAGATTGACAAAGAGCGATCCCTCCAATTATGCGGTCATCCTCACCAAGTTTGCGAATTGGGTCTCTCCCAACTCGATAAACTGTATCCATAAGTAACGGATTAAAGAAACGCTCCTTTAGATCTTCAACAAATTCGTTAATTTCAACTCGATCTAAATCCGGATACTTCCGAAGAATTGAAGTTGAAGTTTCATTGAGCACTTCATCAAGAAGATTTTTTATTTCTTCATCGGCAATTGCCTGATGAATGTATTCATATCCCTTCAAGTAACCGAAATAGGCTAGGGTTGCGTGACCTAAATTATGGATGAAGAGTTTTTTGTCAACCTCAGAAGGAAAATTTTGAACTGGTTTCAAACCCGAGATTTCAGGAAAAACTCCCTTCACAGCAGTCACATCATAAGGAAGTTTATGATAGGCTTCAGCAACAATAAACAGAGGGTCATCAACACCAAATCGCTTATCCATTACTGGAACCATACGGGCAACAACCGTTCCAACAAAACCAACTTTTTCCTGAAGAAATTGTTTTCCTTCGGTATTTAAATGAGTTTTCACTTCATTTTTAAAAAATTGAGGCGCATCTTTAAGATTTTCACACAAAAGAATATTGATAGGGATAGGATTTTCTTTGAGGCGAAGCTGAATCCCATCAGCTACTAAAGGAGCAATGGCCGGCAAATTTTTTACACCAACTGCTGTAAAAATAACCGATGAAACAGCAATAGCTTGTGAAATATTGTTTTTTTCTTCGGTCTGATAAGCAACTAAATTATCTATGGTCACATTTTTTTCTTGACCGTTTTTTTCTAATAACCGAAGGGGGTATTTTGAGCGAGCATTGAGAAGTTTAACAAGATCTGGATAGGCTTCAACAAAAACAATCCGATAACCCGATTCCCAAAGAAGATGACCAATAAAACCTCTTCCAATGTTACCTGCTCCAAATTGAACAGACTGGTTCATTCAAAAACCTCTCATTTCTTTTAAAATTTACGAGTGTTTACGAACAAAATCCATTACTTCATCAAAGTTCCCAACACCATCGGTAGCTCCCATAGCTTGAACGCACATGGCTCCACAGGCGTTCGCAAATCGGCCAGTTTCATATAAATCCCATTTTTTTAAATAGCCAACTAAGAAACCAGCAGCAAAAGCATCGCCAGCACCGGTTCCATCTACAGCTTTCACTTGGAAGGGAGGAACTAATATTTTTTCGTTTTGAGTCATGATAAAACTCCCTTCTTCTCCCATCTTGATAGCTACAATCTGAATACCATAATCGAGAAAAAATTTGGCATTATCCACTATATTCTGACGACCAGAAATACGGGTAGACTCATCCCGATTAGAAATAAATATATCGAGGAGAGGAAGGTAGGGCTCAATGACGTTGAGCCATTGTCCGCTGTCATCCCAATAAGTATCAATTGAAGTGGTAACGCCGGCTTCTTTAACCCGCTTTAAAAGAGCGGTTGTTTCAGGCCCATCAAAACCAGGCATTAAAAATGTACCTGTGATATGAACGATATCCGAGTCGTGAAAAAATTCATCTTGAATATCAGCATTTCTTAAGCTTTGATTAGCTCCTGCACAGTGAATAAAGGAACGCTCTCCCTGCTCATCGACTAAAACCATAGTTGCCGAGGTTGAATATTCTTGTGTTATGGTTATGCCTTTGGGATCAATCCCCTCTTTTCGAAGTGAATTGATGATAAATTCACCCAAACCATCTTGTCCAACTTTCCCCACCATCACCACTTCTTCGCCTAATTTTTTCAATACCACTCCGGTATTGTTAGCTCCTCCACCCACATGGAGTTCCATTTGTGGAATTAAAACCAATTTCCCTCTTTCTGGTAATCGATTGATAGGCCGACCTAAGAGATCGGCAACCAGGATTCCTATGCAAGTTACTTTGGCCATTTTTATCCCTCCAGAACTGATATTCGACTCATAATTTTCATTGCGGTCTTTTCATCGGTGATAAGTATATTGATAAAATGACCCCGGAGAGCTCCAAGAATAGCATCGGCTTTTTCTTCGCCACCAGCCACCCCGATTACATTGTGCATTTTTTGAATATTTTCAAGTGGCACTGCAACTGTTCTTCGATGTAAGGGCGTATCTAAAATGGTTCCATCAATGGTATAAAATTGACCCAAAATATCTCCTACTGCTCCTTTTTGTTTTAATGCTTCTAACTCATGATAATCTATAAATCCAGTTAAAGAGTAAATTGAATAACGAACATCAACCGTACCAATACCCACTAAAGACCATTTAGCCTGACAGGCAAGTTGAAGAGTATTTTGATTTATTCTTTCATTCAAATAAAAATTTCTTATTTCTTCACTTTCAACCACGGCTGGTGCATAAAGATAATAGCACTCACCTTCAAATATTGAAGCCAGTTTTTCCCCGATAGTATAGGGATTAAGCGAAGCTGAGGAAGTCAAGCCTCCAACCATGGTAACGAATTTAAGATTCTTGACTTTTGCCGAACGAATCGCTAAGGCCAGGTGTTTTAGGGTCCGCCCCCAGGCAATTCCAACCAAATCTCCATTATTTAAAACCTTTTCCATATACCAAGCCCCTGCTCGACCAATGCTTTCATAAATCTCTTTTTCCTGAGGGGTTGGGATTACTACAACATCTTGTAGCCCAAATTGTTTACGAATTATCGATTCAATTTTTAAACAATTGGAAAGAGGTGATTCAATCGATATCTTTATAATTCCATTTTTTTGCGCTTTGTCGATAAGTCTGGCAACTTTAGGTTGAGAAAGTTTTAATTGTTGGCCAATTTCATTTTGGGTGAGACCTTCCATATAATGAAGCCAAGCAATTCGAGTCATCAATTCAACATTTTCATCGGTAAGATTCATGGCTAATCCTTTAATTAAAAAATCAAAATATGAATAATCATTCATATTTTTAATATCCATTCAAATCTATTTTATATTTTTCCTTAATAATGTCAATATTTTATAAAATTATGAATATTATTTCAGCTTTAATTTATTAAATCACCCTTATTTTTTATTTTCCAGTTGCTAAAGCTAAAACTAATATGGTTTGACTTCCTGCTCGACGTAATACCAAGGAAAGACTATCCACAGTGGAACGAGAGGTTAAAACATCATCGATGATTAATATTTTTTTCTTTGCTAAAAATTTTTCATTCTCCACCCGAAAGGCGCCTTGGAGATTGAGCCTTCTCTCTTTCATGCTTAGCCCTACTTGTGGTAGAGTTTTCTTTTTCCGGGTTACGGCTTTACTGATGAGAGGTTTTTGTAAAACTTCAGAAATACCTCGTGCTAAGATTTCGGCTTGATTAAACTCTCTTTCACGAAGACGAGATTGATGGAGTGGTACCGGCAGAATTCCATCAATATCACGAAAGAAGGGATTTGAAGATAAAAATTCGACCAATAAATGAATAAATAAAATTCGTAACGATAGAATCTTTCGATACTTAAAAGCATGAATAGCATTTTTAATCGGGGGCTCATATAGAGTAATGGCTCGGGCAAGATCAAAAGAAAAAGGTTTTTCTCGGCATCGTCGACATTTGATTTGGCGATTATTTTGTACTGGCCTTCCACAAATCAAACAATAGGGGGAAATATCTTTTCGAATCATTTCTTCGCATACTTCGCATAAGGGATAGCCTGCCGACTCAGTAATATATTTTTTACAATTTACACAATTTTGAGGGAAAAAAAAGTGAAGTAACCCCTCACCGACTCCTTGTCGATTAAGCAAAACATTTCCTCCTTTCACAAAAAACAGTGATAAGTATATATATCATTCCCCCCCCCCATACTCGTCTTCTTTTATCAAAAAAGAAGGATTTATTTGATTGTTTTGATTAATTTCCCACCCCCGAGAGAGATTCAAAGTTAATCGATGAACAATTCCCTTCATCTTCAGTCAGAAGGCGTTCATTTCTTTTCAAAAATATATTCGGAATAGATAATAATCTTTATATTTTCTGACAGCGAGGGCAAAAATACGTGCTTCGTTGAGCCATTTTAATTCTTACAATTGGAGTTCCACATACCAAACACGGCTTTCCTTCCCGATCATATACTTGCAAACAATTTTGAAAAAAACCACTTGAACCATTGGTGTGTTGATAATCACGAATAGTAGTTCCCTCGCATATAATTGCCTGATTAAGGATTAAGGGAATTGAATCAAATAATGATTTTCTCTCTTGGACGGTTAATTCTTTCATTCTTTTTTCCGGATGAATTTTACTTAAAAATAGAATCTCGCTGGCATAAATATTTCCAATTCCAGTTATCCAGGCTTGATTCATGAGAAAATTTTTTACTGGAAGTGTTTTGTTTATTAAGAGTTTTTCAAAATTATTCCAGGAATACTCGCTAAGCAACGGATCGAACCCAAGGCTTTCCATGACTTTTTCTCTTTCATTTTCAGTTAAATATTTAATTTTTCCAAAACGGCGGGCATCACAAAAAGAAATAAAACCCTGTGATAAAGTGATACGAGCTCTTTGAAACCGGAGATTTTCCTTGGCTTTGGTATATATTAAACTCCCAGTCATTCCCATATGAAAAAGGAGAGAACTTGAGTCATTAAAAATTAGGAAAAGATATTTCCCTTTTCGTATCAGGTCGGTAATAACCTTATTAAGGATATCCATGGAATGAATCTGAATTTTTTTATCATCTATTTCTAAATCAACTATTCTTTCTCCTAACAAAGGAAGTAAGAGTTCCCTTCTAATTATTTCAACTTCAGGCAGTTCCGGCATTCCTTTCCTCCTTTTCTATTTAAACCATAAAATACTGCTCAAAAAGTGGTTTTGATACGTCCAGCGCTTCTTAAAACATATTAAAAGAAGAATTTTAATCAATATGGGAACGGTTAACCAACATTTACACTATAAATAGTATAAAATAATCAATGAATTTATTTAATCCAAAGAATTAATAAAAAGATAAATTCCGAAGCACGTTTTAGTGATATTGAAAGGAGGACATAAAACTGTTCTATGATACAAACTGAAAATCTATGCAAGGCCTATAATGATTTACTGGTAGTGAACGAATTAAACCTCAAGGTAGAAAAAAACGATATTTATGGGTTTTTAGGTCCAAATGGGGCAGGAAAAACAACAACTATTATGATGCTTCTTGGGCTTGTTCCTAAATCCAGTGGAAAAATTTTTCTCCTTGGAAATGAAATGAAAACCAATGATGTCAAACTAAAAAGAAAGGTTGGTGTTGTTTCAGAAAGCCAGTATTTTTATCTTGACATGACCGCCTTAGAATACCTTAATTTCTTTGGTGAAATTTATGAAGTTGAAAATCGACCGAAGCGGATAGACAAATTAATGAATGCCGTTGGTTTAGAAAAAGAAAAAAATAAAAATCTCGGTGCTTATTCTAAAGGAATGCAACAAAAATTAGCCTTTGTGAAAGCCCTTCTCCATGATCCAGAGTTACTCATCCTTGATGAACCGGTAGCCAACCTCGACCCAACCGGTATTAAGCAAATACGTGATCTGATCGAAGAAGAGCATGAAACCGGTCGGACCGTGTTTGTCTCCTCTCATCTTCTCTCCGAAGTTGAAAAATTGTGTAAAAAAGTAGGAATTATCAATCAGGGGAAATTACTTGCCGAAGATAATATGGATAATATTAAAAGAAAATTATCTGATACGGTGACTATACGCATTGAATTGAATCAGGAAGCCCAAAATTTAGAGCCGGTTTTAAGCAATCTTCCCTTTATCCAAGCTTTTCAATGCAAAGAGAACAAAGTTGAAGTCCAGCTGAAAACCGATCGAGATTACCGTAAAGACCTTTCAGAAGCTATTTTTAATTCTGGGTATATCATCCTTGCTATGCAAGCGAAAGAAATGAGCTTAGAAGAAGCTTTTATCACTATCACCCAACAAAACATTTCGTTATTAACCAACCGAGGGAATGGACAATGAAAAAGAAAAAAACAACCATCCTTATTTCTACATTTATACTTGTTGTCTTGGCAGTTTTGTTCGTTTTCGTCTACTTCACCACCAGTACTAAATGGGGAACTCTCCAAGGTAAGGTGGTCGACGAGATATCTCAGGATGTGGTAAAGAAACTTCAAATTACTATTGATAGAAAATCGGACATTTTATATATGAGTAAAGATTATAAATTAACCCGGATTCCCCCAGGAAAACACACCCTTAAAGCTATTGCTCCCTATTACGAAGAAATCCAACAGGAAATAGACATTAAAAAAGGAATAAATGTGTTTGATTTTACCATGAAAGGGAAGGAAATCCCTGGTTTAGCTGGTATCATATGTTTCTCTGAGCCATCTGAGCAGGGTATTGAAGTTGAAATCCGCTTTAAAAATCATGAAGGGCAAGGCATATCCGATTATCCAGCCCTCCCCCTCACGCTTGAAGGTAAATTATATGTTCGTGATGGAGATGAAGATAATTATAGCCGGGGAAGAAAGCTTTTTGACGGCTCCATGAAGCTTTTCTGGGACCCAACTTCTTATTTAGCTCGAAATAAAGCTATTATACCCTGGAATGCTCTTGATATTGATACAGAAAACGAGAAATACGGTCTTATGGAGTTATTATTAACCACTCCACAGGGAATTTTTGAAGATGTCATTGAAAATGTAGAGCTTACTAAGAAGGAGGGTCAATAGCTGTGGCAAGCCAAGGAAGAATTACCAAGATTCTCCTAAAAAGAGACCTTTTATATAGCTTGTATAGTTGGGGTTATTATGGAGTGTTGTTTGTTTCCTTCTTCGCCTCATCTTTTATTTTAAAGAATTTTCTTGATGGAATTAGAGAAGACGATATTTTAGTGAGCGCATTTCCTCTTAATTATCCATTGTATATCACCATCATCATCATCTCACTCTACTTGGTACTCATTTCGGCGATTTCGATATCAAGGGAACGCGAACAAGGAACCTTAGAAGTTCTCTTCTACGGACCAGTTACTTCAAAGAATTTTCTAATGGCTAAATTTTGGAAAGACTTTTTTTTGGGTGTAATTTCATTAGGTTTTACTGCTGTTTACTTCTTCTTGGTGAGCTTTTTTACCAATTTAGGATTTACTCCTGGTCTGGTTCGTGCCTTGATTATGGGAGTATTTCTCATATCTTGTGTGGTTAGTTTTGGGCTTTTCATCTCCTCACTGACCAGCCGGGTAAAAAGTTCGGTCATCACGCTCATTGCGGTTTTTGGGGTATTCCTTGCCATCCAGTTTTCTTATAGTACCCTTTTAGGATTAGAAAAAGAATCCCTCCCGACTTCGCTTTTTTATGTTCGAGAAACACTTCAATTAGTTTTTAAGGGAATCAATTGGGTTTCACCCTTTGCCTATTTATCACGAGGTTTAGATTCGGTAATATTGGATAATTGGTCATTGTTCTTTACTAATGTTCTATATTGCATCGTGTATGTAGTGATTTTTCTCTCTCTTTCCATCTTCATCATGAACCGAAGAGGTGTCAAGGCATGAAAAAAAATTCTTTAACATTATTTATCCTCATTGTTATAAGCCTATTTGGAGTCTCAACTATTGCTATGGCTGAAGCTCCGGTTTTGAGAGAACAACTGGTATTTTCTTTGACTTCCTTTAACGGTTCAGGATACAGCAAAAGCTTCTGCCCAGCTACCGAAGAAACAATTTATCTGATTGCTAATGAATCCAGCATAATAAGCCCTCGAAAAACTATTGTCTATTTCTGGCCGATTACTCAAAAATATATGGCTGGTTTTAGTACTCTTAATGAAGAGGTTGCCGGTAAGCTGGAGTTAATACAAAATGGAAAAATTATTGAAACTCTCGATAAGGTTTCTTATTCACTCTATTACCCGAAAGGGTACTATTCAGAAAAAGCCGTGGTCTACACCGAGGCTTCTGCTATAGAATCCTTTGAAAAATATCAGTCGGCCGTTGAGCAATTTAATGCTCAATTACGACAATACTATGAAAATATGGCCCAATATCGTGAATCTTTTAATCGTTTTTTAGAAGAAGTAAGACGTCGTCGTGAAGCTGGAGACACTGGACCAATTAATATCCCCATCCCTCAAGAACCAAAGCCACCTGAGTTTGTTCAATTCTATTCAACCGAATTAGCTCAAGGCTTTGTTTTACAACTTCCGGTTGGATCTTATGAAATTCAACTTCGAGCCGAAGATGGTACGCTGGTCGAAGGGAGCGAAAAAAAAGTTATCGTTTTTGCTTCCCGTCGCCAAGGGGGCACTGGTTACGAAATAATTCCGGGAAACCGCTGGACGAAAAAAGAAAATTGTGATGAACCTTCATGGATTATCCATGCGATAGGAAAAAATGAACTTTACTTTAATCCTTTTCTTCAAGATGAATACAATGAGCTATACCACAACAAGCTAGTTGATCCTCAAAATGTCGGGCGATTAGAACGCTGGAAGTGGGTTCATGTTGATCCAATCGATAACATCAAAACCATTCTGGGATTTAAGCAGCAAATTCTCCAGTCAGTTGATAAGCAACCTTACTTTGTAAAGCAAATTCCCGGTCCGGAATTGGGATATGAAATTCTCAATTATAGCGATGAGCTTAAACAGCAGGGATACCAACCGACTTTCGAAAGTTATAAAGTTATTTTAGATCCAAATCTTCCTAAACGTGACTATTCTGTCTCATTGGTCCAATCCGATAATAACCAACCTGTTTCCAAAAGCGAGCGAGTAATAAGGTTATTGAAAAAAGATAACGCCGGCTATTTATATGCAATTCCATTTTTTCCTTTGATTGTTGCGCTAATCGTTATCCTATCCCGACGGAGTCATATTGAGAAATAATTTCTTTTGGTTGGACAAAATAAAAAGCTGGAGAATTTTGTTACTCCAGCTTTTTTATACACTCAGTACCACTTAATTTTAAAAAATTCTCAGTTTTCCAAGAAAAAGAGGCAAATTTAAAAACCTATTTTACTTTTGGTTTTGGGAATTTACCTTGAAGTGCATTATAAACTAATTTTTTGACATCGGGTGAAAAATCTGAAGATAACATCCATTGCAGATAATCAGGGGTTTGTGATGCAAGTTGTTTTAGAGTCCAACCGAAATTTCTCCCAAAGTTGCATACAATCTCCCCGTTCGACCAGATGAACTTCCCTTCCGGATCCACATAATTATTAAGTTCTGGACGACATAATGCATGTAAACCCGCCACATTTTTTGGTAAATTCTGGTGAATTTCTAATTGCTTATCCAAAATTTCAGCAGCTGCTGTTGCATCGCCTTGAGCAGTATGGGCTAATTCCATCTCTTTCCCACAGTACTTCAAATAGGCGCTTTTTAAATCTCTTGGTTCGAGTAAATGGTAAAGTATTTGAACATCGACACATTTCTGATCTTTATTTTGGAAAGGAATACCCGCTCTTCTAAATTCTGCTTCAAGAAAAGGTATATCAAATTTCAACACATTGAATCCGGCTATATCGCAACCATCAAGAAAATCATTAATGATTGAGGCGTATTCTTGAAATTTTCGTTCATTTACTACATCTTCATCGGTAATACCGTGTATTGCTGTTGCTTGGTCAGGAATAGGTATTTCTGGATTTATTCGATGGCTTTTATACTCGTAATTTCCATCAGGAAATATTTTAAGAATCGATAGCTCAACTATTCTATCGACATTCGGTTGAAGACCAGTGGTTTCAACATCGATAAATGCAAGTGGTTTATCTAAAATCAAGTTTTTAAACATCAGGTTTCCAGCCCTCCTCAACAAACTATTATCTAAAGATAAATAATAAATCTTAGCTAACTATCCTTTTCATAAATCAAACCTTCATATTTTTTTAAAACCCGATCTCTCCATACCATAAAATCATTTTCAATCTCCTGTAGGATGGCAGCGTTTTTTGTTCTGCTGGAAGAATATTCAAGCATTTTATTTTTTATTTCCCGAGCTTCTCGATCTGGGGCGGGGAGGTTTTCCAGAAGGTGAACCGGAGGTGGATTTCCATTTTGGGCAATCCAAATATAATTTTGCATTTGATTATGAAACGTAATCACTGAATCAATTGAGGATTTTTGCCAAGTGTTGGGGATAAAAAAAGTGACCACACTTACAGCAATAAAAACCACCATAGCCCACTGAATGATTTCCTCGGCTTTTTTCTTCCATGCAAACCAACTTTCTCCAGGAGAAACGAGGTAACCCAAAAGCATTCCACTCAGCAAACCACCAATATGAGCACCATTATCTACTACCGGAGTTACAAAACCGATAAGTAAATTTATAAGGATAAAAGGAAGTAAACTTCTGGCGAGTCTATTTAAAGATGTGTTCCGGTATTTTAATCCACTAGCAAATAACGCACCAGCCAAACCGAAGATGGCACCACTCGCTCCAACGCTTACATTGGAATAATTCATTAAAAGCGAAAGCAGGCTCCCTCCCATTCCAGTGACAATGTAAATTATAAAAAACTTCTTTGCTCCATAGACTCCTTCAGCTAATCGGCCTAAATTATAGAGTGCATACATATTAAAGAAAAGGTGCCAGATGCTCCCATGAAGAAACATGCATAACAGAAGTCTTTGCCATTCTCCAGCAACAATGAGGGGGCCAAATTTCGCACCTAAACGGAGGAGTATTGGAACGGAAAAACCACCACTTATTAATGTTGTAAGAAAAAAAACTAAATTTAGTAGTATCAAAAAAAATACCATACAATAAATCCTCAATTTGAAATTAAAATGCGGGGTAATAGGCATTACCCCGCATTTCGCTCATATTATGAACCAACCTAAGTCGTTAACATTTTTTCCAATTCAGGTCGAACTTTTTCATCGCTGGCAACGTACTCATTTATTTCCATACTTAATTTAATCAGAATATATGCCCAATATATTCCTAAAGTTATAACACTTAATATAATAACCAAAGCCACACTTCGTGGTGGTATTCGGAAGATATAGCTTTCTGAATTATATCCCTTGGCTCCCTTGAGATATGAATATATCTTATCTTTCATGTCTGAAACCTTGCTGGTTGCTTTAAAAATATTCGATAAGTATATTGCCAGAAAAACAAAACCGATCAAGTAGAGAAGGAATGAATACCAGCCAACAAATTGGGCAATAATATACAATACCAAATAGATATAAAATGGCCATGCTTGAACCAAAAAATCTTCCAATCGATTCACAAAAAAACCAATTTCTCCACGAAGTGGATCTTGCAACTGATCTTTGGCATGGGTAAAAATATGTTTGGTATTCTTGATATTGTTGTTAATAACATTCCCCCATTGATAAAGCACTACTGCTTGGAGAATCGCACTGATTAATGCAAAAACCACTGCAATGACTACCGTGCCACCTGCCGCCACCGCCCCGGTTGCAACATCTCCAGTTGTGACCTCAGAAACTGCTGCAAAACCACCAATTATAGATACTATTGGTGTTAAAATAATAAATATAACCGCTAAAACAGCAGAAACTACACTTACGCGGTTTTCTTGTAAGAAACCTGAAACTGCCATTACACAACCCCCCTCAACCAGTTTTTGATTCACTTTAAAATACCATAAGAATGAAAAAAATAAAAACCCCTCATTAACTATTTTTTCGAAAAAGATAAGGTTTTCTCTTCTTTTTCAGAAAATTTTTCATCAACTAATTCAGGAATCCATTTTCCACAGCGACTCCCCCACAGAGCTTTTACTTTACTCTCTTCTTTCAAAACTACAATCTCGCAACTATTGGGGCAATCATCGCAAGTAAAGCTTCGATTTTCATAAGAACGATTTATCACTTCAAAACCCTGGAATGAAGTTTTTTCTTGTTTTGTACCTAACACTAAAAGGGCTGCACCCCATGCGCCCATGATCCCATATTCTTGGGGAACAATAATTTTATACTTTCCTTGGTAAAAATCGTGGAAAGCTTGAACGATCCCTTGATTGGCGGCAACACCACCTTGAAAAACGATAGGGTCCAATATGGTTTTTCCGGTTGCCAAATTGTTTATAAAATTTCGAACTAATGCTTCACAAAGACCACGGATGATTTCTGGTTTACCAAAACCCAGTTGCTGCTTATGGATCATATCCGATTCTGCAAATACCGTACAACGTCCGGCAATTCGTACTGATTGTTGAGCTTGTAAAGCTAATTTACCAAATTCTTCAATGGGGATGCCCAAACGAACTGCCTGATGTTCCAAAAATGAACCAGTTCCTGCGGCACAAATAGTGTTCATAGCAAAGTCTTCCACTACCTGGTCACGAATAATGATCAGTTTGGAATCCTGCCCACCTATTTCAAAAACCGTTCTCACTTCAGGCAGAAGAGTTATGGCTGCAACTGCATGAGCAGTAATTTCATTTTTCACCATATCAGCTCCAACAACTACTCCTGCTAAATGGCGTGCACTACCTGTAGTTCCCACCCCCCGTATTACACCTCCAGGTGGATAGTGGGATTTTATATACTTAAGACCGGTTTTTAAAGCAGCAATCGGGTCACCGCTGGTTTTTAAATAACAACTAGAGTAAATTTCTTTATCGGTTGTAACTAAGGCAAATTTTGTTGTCACTGAACCAACATCAACCCCGAGATAAAGATCCATTATATCTAACCTCCAGCCATCCCACTTTTAACCATTCATAAAAGCCAATTTTTGTTACTATTTATGAGCACGATGCTTCTCGAACATTTTGTTGGCGACGCATTTCCAAAACATCAACAAAAGCTTCAACTCGAGTTATCATTCCAGCCTCTCCGGCATGTTCATCAATAGCCAAATGAAGTATAGGAATATTGTATTCCCTTCCTACCCCTGCAACAACACTTTTCGCAACCGCCTCAGGCATGCAAGTAAAAGGATATAAATGAATAACTCCATCAAAACCTTGTTGGGCATATCGGATAGTACTTCCAACCGTGTCAATCCCTTCTCCACCTACAAATCTTTTAAGAAAAGGTTTAGCTAATTTCCAAGCTTCTTCTTTCTCTCTTGAACGGGTTAAAGGAAAAAAATTAAGAACATATTCAGCGGTTGAAACTGAATTGTCCACTAAGATACCCATATTTCCTAAAAGCTTTTCAATGTTAAAATTCACCCTAAATTCTTGTGCGATATAAACTTCACCCACAATACCTATCTTAATAGGTTCATTTTTTTCTATAGTATTAAGTTGAGATATTTCATGCAAGGCATTGCTCCGTATTTCTTCTAATTGAGCAACGGAAGTGATGTTTTTAATCTCTTTTAAGCTTTTTTCCATCAATCCATCAAGTTGTGAAGGTTCTTTTAATTTCCATCGAACCAGTCGGCTGGTTTTTTCCAAATCCTCAACATATCGAAGAACGTTCCAAGCTAATCGAACCGCTCGATGAATACGTGAAATCGACCATTTGCCTCCAACCATTGTTTTTAAGGAGGAAAAAAAGTTCTTCCAACCATACCGAGGCGAATCAATAAGCACAAAATTCACATCATAGCCCAGATCTTCAATAATTATTCTTTGAATTTGTCCATAATATCCAAAACGGCACGGACCGACTCCGCCAGCCATAAAAATGGTATCAGCTCCCTTTTCTATGCCTTCAATGAAATTGCCCAAGGTCACTTTCATTGGAAAACAGGCATTTTGAGGAGCGAGTTTTACTCCTATTTCAATAGTTTTTTTAGTAATTGGAGGTGGAGGAATAACTTCAATTCCCAGTGCTGGATAAAGAACCTCCAGAACCACATTCAGATGAGCAAGATGAGGAAAGGTTGCTTTCAAATGTTTCTGTCCTCCATTTCATCATATCAACAAAAGCTTCCAAGCGAGTTATCAAACCAGCCTCGCCAGTATGTTCATCAATCTCAAGGCGCAGGTAAGGAATAGAATAAACCTCTCTTTTTAACCACCGCTCGATGAGTTCACCAACCAGCGAATCGGGACCACATTCAAAAGATACTAAATGAACGAATCCTTTTATAGCCGGATCTTTTTGGTATATTGAATAGAGCGCGCTGCCTAATACTTCATTGGAAATCGTCCAAAAGCTGGGTTTAGGAATTTTTTTTAAAGCTTTTCGGATCTCCTTATTATCTATCATATCACTGGTAACAATTGAATAACCCATAGTATTCATTTTATGAAGAATATTCATGTTAATATAACTATCATTGATCAGGTAACTATGGCCCAACAAAAGAATTTTTTCCTGATAAGAGGTTAACATTGGATGGTTATCAATCAAATTTTCAGGAAAAAATCCATTAGCAATTTTTTTTCGGTACTGAAAATGAGCCTCTTCAGCAATTTGAAGAGCGTGGTTTATTTTTCTGACATTCGAGGTAAATCGCTTCCCTATTTCAATAAAACCTTGTCGCCACCCAATAAAACCCCGGTCTCTCATATTGATTTCATCATCAATTATTCTTTCCTGGGGAATATTGAAGAGATTTCTAACGACATCGGGTAAACCAAGAATTTTCGGGCAATTATATTCATTTTTACAGAAACTCACCATACGGGGCACAAAAAGAGAATCAACCTTATCCTTTAAATAATGACAGTGCCCTAAAAATACTTTTACCGGAAAGCATATTTCATCCACTCCATAGGTAAGGCCTCGCTGAATAATGAGCTTATTGGTTGGTGGAGAAATTACCAGATCGGCACCTAATTCCTTTAAAAAAGTTGTCCAATAGGCATAAAAACGATAAAACAACAATCCTCGAGGAATACCAACTTTCAAACGGCATCCATCTCCTTGATATATCATCCTTATTTTAATGAATAAAACTCTATAAAAACTATCTCTATCATAAACATCTTGATAGGTTTTTTATTGAAAACTTTCCCTTAATCCCAAGACTATATTATATTCATTAACCCAGGAAAAACAAAATAATTTCAAGTAACTTAGACTGTTAGGTGTAAAAGTTCATTTTTAAATAAAAGTTTTTCCCCCAGGATTAAGCTATGAATATTTTTTATTTTCCATATTGATTTTTCCCAAAGCTATTATATACTAAATGTAGTATGGTATCCAAAATATAAGTCTATATGTTGGGGTGCAAGATGCATTGTCCGGTTTGTGGTGAACCTGATTCTCGAGTAATAGATTCACGGGTTGCCGACGGAGGAAGTGGGGTGCGGCGAAGGAGAGAATGTCCTAAGTGTTTAAAAAGGTTTACTACTTATGAACGGTTAGAAAGGAAACCGTTGGTTATTATTAAAAAAGACGGGAGAAGGGAAATTTTTGACCGAGAAAAAGTTTTGAATGGGATGTTAAAAGCAGTCGAAAAGCGACCAATATCTGTAGAAATTTTAGAGTCCATAACTGATCTAATCGAAAAAGAGATACGGGATGAAGGATATGAAGAAGTGTCCTCGTCCCGAGTGGGAGAAAAGGTTATGGAAAAATTAAAGGAATTAGACCAGGTGGCTTATGTCCGTTTTGCCTCAGTATATCGAGAATTCCGAGATATCGACCAGTTTATGGAAATTTTAACTACTTTAAAGACCGGAGAGAAACAATAGTTCTACAAACCAATGCTATTTATTAATTCAGTTCACTAATTAGTTTTGTTGTTTTTTTCTTTTATTATCAATTTCTTAAAAAGTATATGGAGGGATTTTTGTGAGTAAATCTTTTGATGTTGATATATTAACACCCCAAAAAGTGCAAAAAAGGGATGGCCGAATCGTTCCCTTTGATCGAAAAAGAATAGAGAGAGCTATTTACAAAGCTTTTCAAGCGGTAGGTGAAACATCTGAAACAATCCCTAATGAGTTGAGTCAAGTGGTTACCAATCAGCTATTCGAAAAATTTGGAACGAACACCACTGTTGACATTGAAACCATACAGGATTTAGTAGAAGAAACTCTGATTCAATATGGCTATTCAAAGGTTTCAAAAGCCTATATTCTTTATCGGCGCAAAAGGCAGGAAGCCCGGGAAGCTCTCCAAGCCGCGGTGGATGTGGAAAAAATAGTCCAAGAATACCTTCTTAAAGCCGATTGGCGAACCCAGGAAAATTCCAATACCACTTATTCTTATCCAGGATTAGTCCTTCATGCTGCTGGTTCAGTAATGGCCCACTATACCCTCAATCGAATTTATCCCGATGAAGTAAGAGATGCCCACATAAACGCCGATGTTCATATCCATGACCTCTCTTATGGTATTACAGCCTATTGTGCAGGTTGGTCAATAGAAGAACTTATTCGAGAAGGCTTTGGAGGTGTTAAGGATAAGGTTGCAGCCGGTCCAGCTAAACACCTATCAGCGCTTACTGGACAAATGGTAAATTTCTTGGGAACCATGCAAATGGAGTTTGCCGGTGCTCAGGCTTTCAACTCCGTAGACACTTATTTATCTCCCTTTGTTCGTTTTGACCATCTCGATTATCGGATGACCAAACAGCTCATTCAACAAATGGTGTTTGCCATGAATGTTCCCTCTCGCTGGGGGAGCCAAGCACCTTTCATCAATTTCTCTTTTGATTGGATTGTTCCAGAAGATATGAAAGAAAGACCAGTGATTATTGGTGGTAAAGAACAACCGGATTTAGGCTGTTATGGTGATTACCAGCAAGAAATGGATATGATCAATCGTGCTTTTATCGAAGTAATGTTGGAAGGCGACTTTGAAGGGAGAGTTTTTTCTTTCCCTATACCAACTTACAACATTACTGTTGATTTCCCCTGGGATTCGGAAAATGCTATGCTGCTTTGGCAATTAACTGCTAAATATGGTGTCCCATATTTTCAGAACTTTATTTCTAGTTCCCTGAAGCCGGGTGACGTTCGATCCATGTGCTGCCGCCTTCAACTTGATTTAAGAGTCCTTCGTAATCGAGGAGGAGGTTTATTCGGATCAGCGGATAAAACTGGTTCAATTGGTGTTGTCACCATAAATCTGCCAAGAATCGGCTATCTCAGTAAGGACGAGGAAGATTTTTTTGCCCGGTTAAAAGCGAAGATGAATATTGCTAAAACTGCTCTGGAAATAAAAAGAAAAGTTGTTGAACGGAACATGAAAAACGGTCTTCTTCCTTATACAAAAAGATACTTGGGGACCTTCAAAAATCATTTTTCAACCATTGGGTTGGTGGGCATGAATGAAGCCTGTATTAATTTTATTGGAAAAAATATTGCCGACCCAGAAGGAAAATCTTTTGCCTTGAAAATTCTCAAGTATATGCGAGAATGTCTGGCAGACTTCCAAGAAGAAACTGGGAATCTCTATAATCTGGAAGCTACCCCAGCCGAAGGCACCAGTTACCGCTTGGCAAAGCATGACAAAAAACATTTTCCCGATATTTATACCTCAGGAGAAAATGAGCCCTATTATACCAACAGTACCAATTTACCAGTAAACTATACTGATGATCCTTTTGAAGCCTTAGATCATCAAAAAGACTTGCAGGCTTTATATACGGGTGGTACGGTATTTCACGCTTTTATGCCCGAAACGCCCGAGCCCGAGACTGTCAAGCTCTTTATAAAGCGAGCTTGTGAGAAATATACTGTTCCCTATATTACCGTTACACCAACTTTTTCGGTCTGTCCAAATCATGGATATATTTCCGGTCGCATCTTCCAATGTCCGGAATGTGGAACTGATACTGAGGTATACTCTCGGGTAGTAGGATATTATCGGCCGGTTCAACGTTGGAACCACGGAAAGCAAGAAGAATTTAAACAACGCCAAGAATATGTGGTTTCAAATACTATTTGAAAGTTTAGTGGTTTAGAATTCCATGATCGAATCTGAATAAATTTATTCAATACAAAGAAATTATGATTTTTCGTGGCTGGCAAAAAGTAAGTTATATCGAATACCCAGGGAAGATAGCTACCGTCTTATTTACTGGTGGTTGTAATTTTCGTTGTCCCTATTGCCACAATCCAGAATTAGTATTTTTAAAAGGATCCCTCCCTCAGATTCATGAAAGTATTGTTCTTGAGTTCCTGCTGAGAAGAAAAGGGATGGTTGATGCAGTTTGTATCACCGGGGGTGAACCGTTAATCCACGCCCCCGATCTTTTTCCCTTTTTGGAACAAGTTAAGCAAAAGGGATTTTTAATCAAAATCGATACCAATGGAAGTCTTTTTCAGCCATTCCAGCAAATTTTTCAAGCTGGTTTGGCTGACCTGTGGGGAATCGACTATAAACTTCCTTTTTCTCTATATAAAAAGGTTTTAGGAGAAAAATGGTATAAAAACTGTCAGTCGGTTTTAGACCTAGCGCTTAATAATCCAAATCAAGCCGAAATCCGTACCACCATTTATCCACCTTTTCACGATGAAAAAATCCTTTTTGAAATGGCTGAAAAGTGCTCCTCCGCTAATCATTGGTATTGGCAAAACTTTCATCCTCAAAAAACCCTAAGCGATGAGGCTCGTACTATTTCTCCATATGTACCCTCACTTCTCAACCAGTGGCGAGACCGAATTAATCACCAAATCCAGAAAGACCTAATTGTCATTCGGCCTTATTCTTGAACACATTTCTACCAATAAAAAAGGTTTATAATTTTACTTTTCTTTCATAAAAAATTCTTTGAATTGAATCAAGAGATACGGCTGCAACGACCACCACTCCGCTTACTGCAGTTTGCCAATAGGGAGAAATACCAAAAATTACAATTATATTTTCAATAACTCCGGTTATCACGGCACCTAATACTGCACCAACAGGATTTCCTATGCCTCCCGCTGGTGAAACCCCTCCAATAACCGAAGAAGCAATTGATGGTAATACCCACTCTTGCCCAATTGCAGGTTGGGAGGAGCCAAGACGCGCCACCATTATCATACCAGCTAAGGCAGCAAACAATCCAGCCATCATGAAAGTTATTATCTGGACTCGTTCTACCCTGATCCCAAGTATTTTTGATGCTTCACGATTATTTCCCACAGAATACATATAACGACCAAAAATGGTATTTTGTGTAACAAATAATACCACCCCTGCAACACCAATCATAATGATAAAAGGTGCAGGAATCCCTAAAAAATCACCTTGACCTAAGAAATAAAGAGCTTTCGGAATGCCGGTTATCGCTCTTCCTTTAGAAATAACCAGGTTGAGACCGGTATAAACACCAGTCATCCCAACCGTAACGACCAAAGAATTCAAATTCAATTTTGCAACTAAAGCTCCATTAAGAAATCCACATCCCGCTCCCAATAAGAGACATAAACCAAAGGCAAGCCAATGATGAAACCCTAAGTTAATGATGAGCACTCCACCAATGACCCCGCAAAAACCTGCTATAGCGCCAACTGACAAATCCAATTCTCCAATAAGCAATAAACATGCTTGACCCAAGGCTATCATTCCGACAAATGCTAGAGACCTTGTTAAAGCCTGTAAATTATAACCACTTAAAAAATAAGGCGACAAAAGTGAAGCAAGAATAACAAGAACAATAAGCGCAAAAATAACACCAATTGAACGTGTTTTTCTAACTATTTCCATCGTTTTTCTTAACTTCGAAACATTCTCTCTCTGTGCCATTTCAAACACTCCAAAACTATATTATTTAGCAGCAACTTGCTCTATATCATTAACATTGATTGCTGATGCAATAATTTCTGAGGTTTTAACCTTACTTGGGTCGAATTCACCAGTTATTTTTCCTCGATAAACAGTAATAAGCCGATTACAACATCTCATTAATTCTTCAAGTTCTGAAGATACTAAAATTATTCCAATCTTTTCTTTTTCAGCAAGATCTTTCATAATTTTATATATTTCGGTTTTCGTCATGACATCAATTCCCTTGGTTGGTTCATCAAAAATGATTACTTTTGGAGTTGGCGAACAAAACATTGCACGTCCAACAATAACTTTTTGTTGATTTCCTCCACTTAGAAATCTTATCGGTGTTTCTATTGAAGATGTTTTTACCGAATATACTTTTACCAACTCTTCGGTCATTGATTTTTCTTTCTTTGCTGATACCACAACCCCATTAAGTACTTTTTCCCCGAGAGCAACCCCAACATTATGACGAACACTTAAATATGGAAATATCCCTTGTTGCTTTCGTTCTTCAGGAAGGTAAAATACTCCACCTTGGATGGCAAAATGAGGGCTCCCGAGCTTTAACGGTTTTCCATCAACTTGTACCTCTCCTTCAGCCACATATCTATACCCCAAAATAGTCTGCATAATTTCAGAACGCCCTGCTCCAACTAAACCGTAAAATCCCAGTATTTCTCCTCGGTGTAGTTCAAAATTAATATTTAAAAACCCTTTACCGGTTAGATTTTTTACTTCTAATATAAGTTCTCCTTGATTCTTGGTAGGACGGAAGATAATTCTTTCATCAATTTCTTTCCCTGACATCATTTTTATTATCCAGTTTCTATCAACATCTGAAGCCTTTGAATAACCAACTTTTTTCCCATCTCTGAGAACGGTTATTTCATCACCTATAGCAAATACTTCTTCAAGCTTATGAGATATATATATTATTGCTTTCCCCTCTTTCTTGAGTTGGTTTACTACTTGAAATAGACGCTTGGTATCTTCAATGGTCAAACTGGTTGTTGGCTCATCAAGGATTATAATCTCACAGTCTTCGATGATTAGCGCACGAGCTATTTGCAATAATTGTTTACTCGAAGGAGAAATATCATTTACGCTAGTCTCAGCTTTTTCAGCAACGTGGAATTTTTCTAAGAGAGGGGCTGCCATTTTAAATATTTTACTTTTACTCGAATAAAATCGATTTAACCCTTTCCTTTTAAAAGGTAATAATAAATTTTCTCCTACCGTCATATATTCAAATAATTGTAATTCTTGAGGAACATAAGCAACCTTATTAATAATTTCGGGGTTCTCAAAGATACTTTTATCTTCAATTTTTACATTTCCTTTTTCAGGATGATAAATACCAGTTAAAACTTTTACAAAAGTACTTTTACCAGCTCCATTCTCTCCTACAATACAATGGACTGTTCCTTTTTTACAAGCGAAATCGACTTCATTGAGAGCCACTACCCCTGGAAAAATTTTGGTAATACCGATTGCTTCTAAGATATAATCCATTTTTTCTTCCTGTCCTCATCCATTTTTATTAAAAACCACCCATAAAAAGTTGAACCTAAAAAGAGCAACTTTTTATGGGTGATACAATAATTAGTTCCTTTTAGTATCCTTTATATTCCTTTACATCATCAGGAATCATGTCTTTGGTTATTACAACAAAACCAGTATCAACTAACATTGGCGTAGCAATTCCTTGGTTCTGTAACCACATACAAAGAACTGCATACGCACCTTGCATTTTGGGTTTGGTACTATATGAAGATTCCACAACGCCTTCTTTTATCAAAACAATCAGTTGGTCTAAATCATCCAGGCCGACATGGATGATTTCTCCAACTTTTCCAGCCTCTTTAATGGCAAGACCGACTCCTATTGGTCCAGCTGCATTATGGGCTATCATACCATCAAGGTCAGGGTGGGCAGCAATGATTGCAGCTGCTTGCTTCTGAGCTTGTTCAATGCTATCGTTATCAACACCTTCGGCTACAATTTCTATCTCTGGTAGCTTGGAAAAAAACTCTTTTGAAGTTTCAAAACGTTTCTTATGATTGGGTGCAGTAGGAACTCCTTCAATGAGAGCTACTTTATAAACATCCTTCTTTTCTTTAGCTTTCATCAAATCCACGAGTCTCTGGCAGGCTCCAATCTGTTGGGCTACAAAATCATTATTAACCGTGGTAAGACCCATGCCTTCTGGAGCATAGGAATCAAATACTACAATGGGAATCCCACGGGCGAGAATTGCCTCTAAAACTGGCCTATTCCCCTCAGCATCAAGAAGGTCCAAAGTAATACCTGCTGGTTCAGTCGCTGCTGCTTGTTCGAGTATTCTGTTTTGTTCCACGACACTTGCGGTTGCTGGAGCCCTATAATCTATGACAAAGGTATCTCCAGTTATTTTTTCAAGAAACTCGGCCATTTCCTGTGCTCCTTGGTTAACTTTATCAAACCAAGGGTGAACTATCTTCGGTACGATCACATACTTATATTCTTTTGCCTGTGCTAAACCTAAACTGACAACAAACACTGTTAATAGTAAAATAGTTACAATAAACAAGCTCTTCTTCATTTTTCTTCCTCCCTTTTTAGTATTAATAAATACAAAAAATCCTATTCATTTGAATAGAGTTTTATTTTATCTATTATCATCACCTCTTTTCTAAACAAAAATTTTCTTCTCTACGCTTTTCAAAAAATCCAAACCCTTTTTGGCAATATCCTCAGGTTCAGCAATTTCTCTCCAGATCGCAACCTGACGACCAAACTCTTCCTTCATAATATCGGGCGTAAACGATTCAACAACTAACCACCTTTTATAACCAATTTCTTTCAAACCTTGAAATACCTCGTCCCATTCGATGTGACCATTACCAGGAATTCCTCTATTACTTGCACAACAATGAAAGTGGAAAAGTAAATCGCCAGCTGTTTTGATGGCATCATATAAATGATTTTCTTCAACATTCATTTGGAAAGTATCTAAATGAATTTTCAATTGAGGATGGTTAATTTCATTTATAAGAGTTTTCGCTTCTTCAGCAGTGTTTAGAAAATGGGATTCAAAACGGTTGACCGGTTCAAGAGCAAGAAATACTTTATAATCTTTAGCAAATTCTGCAACTTTGAATAAACTTTCCTTGCAAATTTCCCATTCTTCTCGAGTTCTCCCTTTTTTATTGCTTAATCCCCAAGGTGCATATATAACCCCTCCGATAACATCACTACCAAGTTTTGCAGCTTCTTCAACGCACTTTTTTAGAAAAGTAATTCCGTTTTCCCTAATGGCTTTATCGTTTGATGTAATATCGGTTTTTTCATCCAGTGATGTAGAACACAAACATTTAACATCCAATTTTTGTGCTTCTTTGACAATTTCATTGGATAAATTAGAAGATAAATAATCTTCGCTTATAGAAATTTCAATTCCTTCGTAGCCAAGTTTTTTAACTTTTTCTAATACCGATATTCTTTCTTGTGTAAATTTTGGAAAAAACAACAAACCAAAAACACCATAGTGCATTTTAATCATCCTTTCCTTATTCATTATCATTTCTTTTATTTAAGTTTAAATATCTCCCTTTTTATGTCAATGAATTTTGATTTAAATTTATAAGTATTATTAATTATAAAATTTCTTATTACTGAATCTTTGATTAAATTATTTAAAGTTTTTATTTCGGTAAATTAACGTTTAGTTTACTTTATAAATATGATGCATTACAATGATCAAATTCTTTTAATTATTATGTTAATATAGTTTTCCCCATACTGAATGAAATAAACATAAAAAATAAATATATAAGTAATTATTTGATGGCAATTTTTATTCCCTTATAGCTTTTCTATCTTTTCCTGCATTTCTTTGGTTCGATTTGGATCAAGCGCCCCAGTAATGATATGGTATTTTACCGAACTTTTCTCAGGAATGATTCTCACATTACCAGCTGCTTTTTCATGAGTGTATCCTTCTGGATCACAAGTTCCCGGCAATAAAAATCCGTAGGCTTCTCGATCCCGGTTCCGTATAATCCAACGGGTTGCATGGTCAAGCTGATCCGGTCGGTAGGAAACATAATCTCCTGAACCATTAGGATGAACTTGTAAAAAATGTGTCCATCCCTGATCATCGGTTTTGGGAGATTTAAGATAAATAACCAATTCTGGAAAATAAGGATCTTCAGGAAGTATGGTTTGCATGCGTTCAGGATTGGTTTTAATAGTATTCACAAACTGAATATATTCTTCACTTAAAGGAATGTCCTTCGAATGAGCTGGAGTACTTTCCCGAAGTTTAATAAATTCTGGACTCCACGAAACTGGTTGTATCATTTTCCCGTAATCGATGGGTCGGAAATTGATATGGGTCATATACATATGCTCCATAGGATACTCAGAAAGATTATCGATTTGAATAATAATATCTAACAGGGATGATTGACTATGAATCTTAACAATTGGATAGGCTCGATAGTAGCTTGAGGTAAAGGCATCATTGTATTGGAATTCTCCGGTAATTGCTAAATAAAAACCTTTTTCGTCTTCACCAAAAAGTAACCGGGGATGGTCAAAATTTGCGTAAGGGAGCTCACCATGAAGTGGATGGGTGTCTTCTTTTCCTGGATTTCCGGTTCTTAAGGCTCCACAATGGTATATAAAACATCCGTAGGTATTGGCTATTGATTCAACATTTTTTGGTTCATCAAATTTTGAAAGCATTTTTATACTTCGCCCATAAAAAACCGCGTCCCAGATTTGATGTCCCTTATACGGTAAAACAGTTATATATCCCAACTCATTTTCTAATTTTACGGCATGAATTCCACTTTCAAAAATAAAAAGTGAGGCTTTTAAAGCCTTCCCTTTCACCAATTCCATCTCTTTATAATGGAACATTTCTTTCCTAATGATAACCTCACCCTGAAAAGCCATAATTCACCTCCTTACAAAATATCAAACGAAATTGGATGGAACCACAAAACCCTTATGAAAAGGACAAGACCTATAAATAGCTTAAAAATTGTTTAAATTAATCATAATAATTTAATTTGTAACTATTCAGCCCAATGCAGAGATCGCTCTACTGCTTTTTTCCAGCCACGATAAAGTTCTTCTCTCTGACTTACATCCATTTCTGGCTCAAAAACTCTATCCATCTTCCACATAGCAGATATTTCTTCCCGATTTTTCCAAAAACCAACTCCAAGACCAGTAAGATAAGCTGCTCCTAAAGCTGCCATTTCGGTGACGACTGGTCTTATTACTGGAACTCCTAAAATATCTGCTTGGAATTGCATTAGGAAATTATTTTTTACGGCGCCCCCATCAACCCGTAAGGAATCTAAGGGTTTTTTTAAATCTGTGACCATAGCTTCTAATACATCCCGAGTTTGATAAGCCATGGATTCTAAGGTAGCTCGGACTACATGTTCACGCGTCGTTCCTCGGGTTATCCCAATAATAAGACCCCGAGCATACATATCCCAATAGGGAGCACAAAGTCCGGTAAAAGCTGGAACGAGATAGACCCCCCCGGTATTTGGAATTGATTGAGCTATAACTTCAGTTTGTGCCGCATTCTCAATGATTTTGATTCCATCCCGGAGCCATTGAACCGCTCCTCCTCCATTAAAAACTAACCCTTCTAAAGAATATTCAATTTCCCCATCTATTCCCCATGCTAAATCGGTTGTTAGTCCATTCTCTGATAAAATAAACTTCTCACCAATGTTCATCATCATAGCTAAAGCCGTTCCATATGTATTTTTTGCCATCCCAGGTTTAAAACAAGCTTGCCCAAATAATGCTGCCTGTTGATCTCCCGCAACCCCAGCTATGGGTATTTCAACTCCATCAAAAATACTCTTATCAGTAATTGCCAAAATACCACTCGACGATTTTGGTTCAGGAAAAATCTCTCGAGGAATTCCCATGGTATCTAATAATTCTTGATCCCAGTTGAGCTCTTGAACATTAAAGAGCATGGTACGAGAAGCATTTGAATAATCGGTCACATGCATTCTTCCGCCACTGAGTTTCCACATTAACCAGGAGTCAATGTTCCCCATTATCAGCTCTTCACTTTTCATTTTTTCTTCTGCGCCGGGAACATTTTCCATAATCCATTTTATTTTGGTAGCGGAAAAATAAGCATCAATGGTTAAACCGGTTTTCTGACGAATTTTTCCTTCAAGACCTTTTGCTTTAAGGTCCTCACAAATGGAAGCCGTCCGGCGACATTGCCAAACAATGGCATTATAAACTGGCTCTCCGGTTTTTTTGTCCCAAATTATCGTTGTTTCCCGTTGATCAGTAATACCAATCCCAGCGATTTGTGACGGTTTAATTCCTGCTTTATTCAAAGCTTCTTTAGCACAAATAAGGGTGGTGTCCCAATATTCCATAGGGTTATGCTCAACCCAACCTGGTTCTGGATAGATCTGATTTATTTCACGATAGGCACTTGAAACAACCATTCCATCATGATCAACCAGAATAACTTTAGTTCCGGTTGTTCCCTGATCAATGGCCATTATATAGGTTCCTTCCAAAATATTGCCTTCCTTTAACAATCAAGAATATTTTTGACACTATCTTACGGCTTAATAGAAGCTTTTATAGCTTTACTCTCATTAAATAGTATCATCCTATCTATGTTTTAACCAATCATGTGACTATAGGTTAGCTATAGGGGTGGTATTAATTCTCCCATTAGCTAATAGTTTTAGAGCAAGAAAAATTTGCATCACAAATGAAGCACAAGCCCAAAGTCATAAATTTCTTTATTTTTTACTAAATAACAACCAAATTCTTATTCAGGATATACCCTCATGCTGACTAACAGCACCAAATGAAGATGGAAAGCCAAGACTCGACATGCCATGGCATGTTGCTACATCATATAAAGATCGGGCGCAATAAATTGCGCCCCTACATTTTACAATCTTTAGTAAGGGCTTGATTTATCATGCCCGTGGTCTTTCAGGATATAAGGTTGGAGCATAACCATGAGAAAAAAATGGTTGAGTAACCCTCCTCACCCCAGTCCTAACTATAAAAGATGCTCCTTAAACCAGACTTGTTCCTAATGCAGAACAGGTATTTTCAGGATAGCAAATCCTATTTTAAAATAAACCATATACTCGTTAATTCAAATCACTATTTAATAAAAACTTTTTCCTCTAAAACTATACGATAGCAGGGTAAAGTGAAAATCACGATAATAACATCTTTAAATTTTGGTTTTCTTGAATAAAGCTATTTTACTATCACAATATTTTTACTAACCCTTACACCACACTTAAAAAGAAAAGGATTTGGAAGGAGATAAAATTTATTCTCGGTAGATTATATTTCGTATTTATAAGAACAATCATTAAATTTCCTAAAGATTATCCAGTAAAATATGTATATAGGCATTAGCCTTCTTTTAATTGTTATTGAATCAAATCATTGATAGTCCACCATCAACTACTATCGTTTGACCAGTCATCCAATCAGATTCATCCGAAGCAAGATATAGGACAGAACCAATATGATCCTCGGGCTCGCCCAGTCTACCCAAGGGGATACCACTCTCCAAAGCTTTTCTCAGTTCTGGGTCTGAAATGGCCGATTTCCCCAGAGGGGTTAGTGTAGTACCGGGGCAAAGACCGTTGACTCTGATTCCATATTGTCCTAGCTCCGAAGCCATAGCTCTAATGAGAGATAATACCGCTCCTTTTGAAGAAGAGTAAGCTGCATGGAGAGGTTCACCGACTATAGCTGCTTTTGAGGAAACATTGATAATTTTTCCTTTGCCCTGTTTTATCATGATTGGCACTACTGCTTGGCAGCAGTATACGACTCCCATGACGTTAACTTCGAACATCTTTTGCCAGGTATCTGGAGTTTCTTCCCAGAACTTGCCTCCGGCATGAATCCCAGCATTACAGATCAATACATCAATCTTACCAAAGCGTTTCATCACCTCATCTACCATTGACCGAACCTGAGATGGTGATGAAACATCGGTACGAATAAAGACTGCTCCCCCTCCAATTTCACGCTCGAGCGCTTTACCGGTTTCCTCATTAATTTCAACTATGACTACTTTGGCACCCTGGTTTGCACAACCTTTACAGAAGGCCTCCCCAAGCCCCTGTCCAGCACCAGTTACAATAACAACTTTGTCTTGTAATCTCATACTTTTCCTCCTTCTATATCTCTCTTTTAAATCCTGTCATCATTGAGTCGGATTGTAAGAAATCAAAACACTTTAAAGTTCCGATACATTAAACATTAAAAAACGAAATGGCTTCACCTAGGAGCTATTTTAGATGTAAATATTTTAATGCCCACAAAATGACTAAAGCTCTCTTCGGTTCTTCATATCCTTTAATAAGTGTTAGTTGTCTAAATAACAAAATTAAAAACATATAAGTTTAAAATTGGATATTATATTTTTTGATAAACACAATTCCTTTTAACCCAAATCATTTTTTCTTAGAACCTTAAATACCCTCGATTTGTTTCATTTAACAATAGATAAAGTTTTCCTGTTAGTAGTGAGAATACTCATTCCGATTGCAATTAGGGCAAAAACAACTAATTGAATATCGTGCCCAATTGCGTTCATTGACATTCCAGCTTGTGTCCAGGTAATTAGAATAACACCCAGGATAGTTCTTTGTGGGCCTCCCATTCCTCCAGCAAGGGAAGTACCACCTGCTATAACACTAGCAAAAAGTGGGATACTCATATCTGCACCAATTTCAATGGAACCACCACCAAATTGGGCCATATATAGAATTCCTGCTAACCCAGCTAAAAATCCACTCAACATAAAAACATAAATTCTTTTCTTTACTACATTAATTCCACAAAGAGAGGCTGCAGTGGGGTTCCCACCAATAGCATACATATGTCTTCCAAAGGGTGTAGCAAGAGCAATGAATATACATATACCCCAAATTGCTAAAGCCCAATAGAAGATTGAAGGTAATCCTGCTATGAAAGTTACCGAAATTGATCGAAAGGCTCTATTGCTAATGATATGCAGAAAACCACGAGAAAGATAAAGAGCAATTCCATCAATGACCACTGATAAACCAAGCGTTGCCAAAAAAGAAGGTACTTTAAATTTGGCAAATAATAAACCATTAATAAATCCCATTCCGGTACTTACAATTAGAGCTAAGGGAATGACCAAAAGGCCTAAATCATCAATATATAAAGCGCAGATAAGAGCAGCTAACTTTAACATGCTCACCACTGAAAAGTCAAAAGATCCAATTAGTATTACTAAGGTCAAACCACAGGCAGCAATTAAAAAATAGGACATTGCATAAACCAAGGTAACCCTGCCTGGAGGACTGAGAAAAAATGGATTAATAATTTGAAAAGTGCCAATAATCGCAATGGCAGCAATCACCGAAGTTACCATACTTACATTTCCTTGGAACCATTTCGATAGTGTCGAAGTTGCCATCTCATTACCTCTCTTCGCTTTACGTTATTGAGACCCCTCTCAACCCTCTTGAGGCGACTACAATGGATAAAACTAATAACAATCCAACAATTAATTGTAATATTTCTGGACTTATTAGAGAAATATACAAACCTCGATAGAGCACAACAAAGGCTAAAGTGCCAAGCACAGTCCTATCCGGACCACCACTTCCACCAGTGAGCAATGTTCCTCCAAAAACAATAGCCACTAAGGGTAAGGTCATCGTGTTCAGGTTCAGTGATAAAGGAACTGATCCACCTAAATGTTGAAATTGGATTATTGACCCTAATCCGGTGAACAAACCACTCATCATGAAAGTCATAATTTTATACCTATCTACATTTATCCCGGCCAATCGAGCGCCTTCCTCATTCGAACCAATTGCATAAAGATAAGTACCTATTTTGGTGCCTTTCATAATATAGACAGCGATAACAATAAGAGGAATAACCCAGAGCAATGCGGTAGGTAAATAAGGTATAAATTCCTTGGTTAAAAACTCATATCCACGAACCATACGGGGATATCCACCCGAAAGGATTGAGGTGAGACCGGAATATGCTGCTAGTAAACTCAAAGTCAAAATGAAAGAAGGAACTTTTGCTTTCACCTGGATAACACCAACCAGAAGACCAGTTGCTAATCCTAATAATGGATAGATAAAAATTGCTAATATTCCTAATGAAGGAGTTAAATGCCAAACCAGCATACCTCCTAACATCCAAATACCAACGTAAGTGAGGTCTAAAGATCCAATGGTTGCAACCATTGATGGTCCCAGGGCAAATAAGATGATTGTGACAAATTGTCCTAATATCGAAGTTAGGTTCATAGCAGTAAGAAATCTATCGGGGAAAATTACTGAAAATACTATTAAAAGAATAATTAAGAGTAAAATTGCCGGATAAACTCTAATTATCCTTACCCCAACCGATGATGTTTTTTGCTTTTCATTCTGCAACCTGTTCATGTTACAATTACCTCCCTAAACTCCTGGGTACCAAGCACTTTTTGGATTCTTCCTCCCTTTAAAGTAATAATTTTATTACACAATGTTGTATACTCCTTGGGATCATCACTTACCAATATTATTGAAACACCCTTTCTTTTCAATTCTAAGAGTGCTTCGTAAATATCCTTTCTGGCTCCAACGTCGATTCCAATGGTTGGATCTTCCAATAAAAGGATATCAGGTCTTCTTTCAAACCACTTTCCAACGGAAATTTTTTGCTTGTTACCACCACTCAAAGATTGGCAATCGGTATCAATATTTGGCGTCTTAATCTTAAAAGTATCGACGATTTGTTCTGCCATTTTTTTCTCAGCATAAAAATTAAGGATGGGAAACCGCTTTTGCAATATTTCTTCCATATTGACAATCGAGATATTTTTTCGAACTGTCCAATTATAAAATAATTGTTTTTCAGTTTCCCCACAAAAATACCCAATCCCCTTCGTTAACCGCATATAAGGGAGCTCTCGATTATCAGCTTTTTTTCTACCTATCATCAAACTCCCCTTATCAAAATTTAATATACCAGCGATGGTTTTTATAATTTCACTCTTACCCGATCCAGCTGGACCAAAAAAACCAATACCTTCCCCCTGGTGAAGATTAAAGGAAATATCATAATAACTCCCATTCCTGGTTAAGTCTTGGGCAGATAAAACAATTTCTTCGCTGGTATAATCAATGGTTTCATGGGTAGCGGTTTCTTCAATAAAATCTTTTCCAACAATTGATTTGAAAAGATCTTTTTCGGTAACATTCCCCTCCGATAGATTGTAATGATCAACGAGTTTACCGTCTCTTAATACATAGATTCTATCGGTGAACTCTAAAACTTCATGCATTATATGGGAAACCAAAACAAATGAAGTGGTTTTTTTCATTTTTAATATATAATTGAACAAATCTTGACGTTCCTCAATGTTTAATGGAGCTGTTGGTTCATCAAGAATGACAACTGAAGCCGCATCATTATTCCCCTGCTCTAAGCGCAAAGTTAAAATTGCTTTGGCTATCTCGATCATTTTCTGTGTGGAAGGAAGCAAATCATACATAAAATTCTCAATATCACAATCGATGTGAAATTCAATTAAAGTCTGTTTAGCAAAGGTTTTCATCTGGTCAATATTCAATTTCGTGTAGCGAACATATTTATCCTCATGTCCAAGAAATAAATATTGATAGACTTTTAAAGCTGGAATAACTCCTTTTTCCTGATAGACGATCCCTACGCCACGCTTAGCTGCTTCTTTAGGATTTTTAGGAAAGGTAGTTTTTGAACCAGCGTAATACCATTCACCTTGATCGGGCGGGTAAACACCGGCAAGAATTTTCATTAAAGTAGATTTTCCTGCCCCGTTTTCTCCAACCACTCCTACAACTTCGTTTTTATAGATTCCAATGCTGACATCTTTTAGTGCTTGAACAACCCCACCAAAGGTTTTACTTACACTCTTCAATTCAACAATTGGAACATCGGTTCTCATATTCTTGCTTATCCATCCTTCCTAAGTTTATCCTCGTTAATAGAACTCGCAGGATAGCTCGCTGTCCAATTCTCTTGTATAAAACTGTAAGCTATCCTGCGATAGAATAACTATAGGCTTATTTCCATACTGGGTCTAACTTAAGTTCTGGTGGAAATGTTTTTGAGTATTCTTCAGCTTCTTCCCAAGTGTCAGCAACACTGAAATCAAGGAAATATTTCATAAGCGCTATAACGTGTTTTTTAAATGCATCTATGCTTCCAAATTTCTCAAGTGATGCTGCATAAATATAATTATGTCTTCCAAGCTCTGTTCCTGCTCCAGCATGAATATCAAACTCTAAACCGAGCTCTTTGCATTTTGAGTAAGACATCAACCGGAAGTCATAAGGATATTCCGGTTGTTTATCTTTCATCTTCTTCAATATTTTTTCTAAATTTTCTTCGGTCGGGCCAACCTTGAAATTAGGATGATCGGCAATACCAGCTGCTTCAGCAAATTTCTCCATTTCACCAGGTCTTCCATATACGCTCAACTCAGGTGCTTGAATCATTTCTTCAGGTAACGGATACCATTCACCCACGCACATATCATAGAGCATTGGAACAAGTCTTCCACCATAGTATGGAATATCAAATCCACAGGTGCAGAGGAAATTACCTTGAAGAATTTCTTCAGCTGTAGTCATTTCCATATCTCTTGATGCTGTAAATGGGCCAATTTTAAAACCTCGATCTTCAAGGGCTCTCAGGGCACCAATGGTTACAGAATCGTTTGCTCCCCAGAGTCCCTCATAATCTTGTCGTACCGCTAAGGCAGCTTCGGCTGCTTTTCGACCACCTTCAAAATTCCATTCACCCCATTGATGACCTAAAGCTAAAATTTCTGGATAGAGTTTCCAGGCCTGGAATACTCCTAGATTGATGAGAGCAGTTGAAATGGTTGCGTTGGTTTTACTAGCCTGAATATGGAGGAACTTTGTTTTGCCATTTTCCCTCATTTTTTGGAATAACAGTACCAGCGGAAGAAAAGTTTGTTCGTCAGACATCGGGGTATTGTCTATAACCCAGTATGGTCCAAAATCACCTGGGAAGGTCTCGGCGGTAAGACCAAAATAGGTAGCCAAGAATACCTTGTTGTCGTTACAAATTTTTGCTAACTCTGGAATGATCGAGACCGAGGGACAATTATAGATAATCGCCTTTGCACCAGCGGCAATCATGCTCTGGGTTTGCTGAATCCATTCAGCATCAGATGTCGCCAGCGAACTACTAAACTGCAAACCAAGCTGACGGCAAGCTTGTTCAATCGATTGTAAAACCATCATTGAATATTCTTGTGATAAATGGAAGGTGATATGACCGACTAAAAAGCTTTCTCCCGGTTCGGCATTTTTATATTTTTGAGCTAATTCACGTCTTTGGCTTTCTACATCATCTGCCGCCAAAGCCATCGCACTAAATATCCCGATCATGAACACCAGTATGAATACAATCGTGATTTTTTTATTTAACCTTAACATTGCTCTCCTCCTCAAAACTTGGTAATCTTCATTCATAACTCAAATCAAGTACAAGAATGAAGCGTAAAAATTTAATTTTTTCTGTCTCTTAACACTTAATAAACCTTATACCATCACCAACTAATTACTCTAAATCCTTTTCTCTTTATCCTATTCATCACCTCCAATTATTCTTTTTTATATTTCATAAATCTGCTTAAAAAAACACCATAAAAAATATTTCCTTCTAATGATTCTCATTCTACCCTTTTATTATTATTATTATTTATGAAAATTATTTTTGATACATTTTATTATCTTAAGGAATTCATAAATAACCTATTATATTTAATACTATTTTTAATTTTGTCATTTTTTGTTATGTATTCTGTAGGGTATCTAAACGGGTTTTGTATTGATTTCCTGTTTTAAAATATAAGTATATTTCGGCTACAATTCATATATAATAATTATTATATATTCAATTATATTTTTAATAAATTATATGGGTTTTATAAATACTAGACCGAAAATTGATAGGACGTTATGTTATGTTTTATAGAAGGATGGAATTGATGGTTTTTGAAAAAAACAGAAAAGTACGGTTTTATAAAAATCTTTTCCATAGCTTAATAAATTAATTATAATTTTAAAATAAGAAAATTTTTCTTAACAGTAACCCTTTGTTTTTTTCTCCTTTATAAAGAAGATTAGCTTAATTTATTATCTTTATTTTAATCTTTCATTTTAGAATATTGTTTTCTGATTGTTTCGTTAACTAGTAGCTAGAAAATTATTTGTAATTAAAACAGCAAAAACCTAAGACATCTATGAAGCGAAAGGATTATAACTAAAATTTCCTTTCCAAGATAATTTGTAAAGCTATTAAAAAATTCAAACTACTTCCACTAAATCTTTTATCAGCTGATAACGTCATTTTTTGAATCCTTTTTTTCTTCCTAGGAACATCCTTCAACCTTACAAGACTGCCCAGTTTTAAGTAAAAACCAACTTTACATGAAGGTAATTATTTATTTCTCGAAGATAATAAAATAACTAATTCCAATATCTGCATGCTTAAACTGCTAATAGACACCAAGGTCATCGTTTAAGCTATTATTTTATTGTAGAACCTCCGCTTTGTTCCTTTCACTTGTAAAGTATTCGGCAATAAATTGTTCCTTGAATATTCGCTGCATTGGCTTCTTCAATATCAATATGAAAAGCCAGCTTGCATTTATTCGATACTCGAATGATTACATCTTTAAAAATTACCCCATTTTCTCCTTCGGTTTCCACTTTTACCCTTTGATTATTTTTTACTTGATATTTTTCCGCATCTTCAGGTGTCATATGAATATGGCGAGCAGCCCGGATGGCTCCTTCAGGAAGATTTATTGCTCCCTTTGGACCCACCATAGTTATAGGTTGTGAACCGGTTACATCCCCCGATAAACGGGTCGGAAGACTTAATCCCAAAATAAAACTATCGGTCACCGTTAATTCAGCTTGATTATAAGCTCTCACTGGACCGACAATCCTGACACCTTCAATAACTCTCATTTTAGAACTCACTAAGGTCACCTTTTCATCACTGGCAAACTCACCTGGTTGGGATATATCTCGAACCTTTGTTAGCTGATAATTCTGGCCAAATAAAGCATCTAAGGCTTCTCGAGTTAGGTGCACATGACGATTGGAGACCTCGACCGGGATGGTAAAGTCTTGATCCGAAGTCAACCCAGCGTCCGCCAAATACTTATAAACCGTTTCGGTTATAATTTCTGTTAATATTTGGTTTTTTTCTCGATTTTTTTCATCCATAGAATTTTCAAAATCCTTTAACCATTAACAATTTTTACACCAGAACTTGTTCCCAGTCGAGTTGCTCCAGCTGCAATCATGGCTTTGGCTTCTTCAAAATTATGAATTCCACCAGCTGCTTTGATTCCCATTTTGGGTCCTACTGTTCTTCTCATGAGAGCTACATCGTGAACTGTTGCACCTCCACCTGCAAAACCAGTAGAGGTTTTAACAAAATTATATCCAATTTTTTTGGCTAATTGACAGGCAATAACTTTTTCATCATCAGTTAAAAGAAAGGTTTCAATAATAGCTTTGGAAATTGTTGTTTGACGACAAGCCCTCTTGATTGACCGGAGGTCATCTTCCACCATTTTTATATTTCCTGATTTCATGGCACCAATATTAATCACCATATCAATTTCATGGGCTCCATCTTCAATGGCCTGCCTCGTTTCATAGGCTTTACTTTTTGGGTCATTCGCCCCTAATGGAAATCCCACAACAGTACACACTTTAACACCAGTTCCGCGGAGTTTTTTTGCACAGTAACTCACCCAAAAAGGTTGAATACAAACCGAACAAAAATGATACTGGATAGCCTCCTGACAAAGTTGATCAATCTGGCTTTGTTTGGCATCTGGCTTTAAAAGAGTATGATCAATAAAAGGAGCCAGATCCATCGGAGAATTGATTATTATTCCACTCTCGCATTCAGAGATGGTTCCCTTGCCTTTAACACCAGTTGTTTCTTTCGTATGAGTTATCTCATTGAACCTTTTAATGACTTCTTGAGTTATTTTCGTGATCAGCTCTTCCTGGTTCATAACGAACTCCTTAAATTGAGTTTTATTAATTTATAAATACTTTTTTTCAACTTCCATCATTTTGTTAATCCGTTTCCAATGCCTTCCACCAGCAAATCTGGTTTCCAACCAAACTTTTACCATTTCATAAATTTGTTCAATAGGATGGAGTGGGCCACCTAACGTAAGTAGATTTGCATCATTGTGCTCACGGCTATTAACGATAGTTTTTAAGTCGTAACATAGTGCCGCTCGAATCCCCCTTACCTTGTTACAAACCATGGATGAACCAATTCCAGCTCCATCAATCATAATCCCTCTTTCACAATCACCACTTTTCACTTTTAAAGCTACTTTGAGAGCAAAATCAGGATAGTCAACACTTTCAGTATTGTAAGTCCCAACATCGGTCACTCGATAACCCAACTCTTTTAAAAAAACTTTCAGTTTTTCTTTGGCTTCAAATCCTCCATGATCGGACCCAACTGCAACTCGTAAAACTTTTTCCTTGGTATTTAGAGGGAGAGCATCTGGTTGATTGGTAACGGTAGAAGAATATAAACCATTAACTATATTGTTCAAGATACGAATAGAGTTTTCCGAATCTTTTTTCATTATTTCTCTCCTCTTTGGGTGGTTTGTATTTCATCAACTATACCCACGATAATTGAACGAATTGGAGCAGTCGTATTTTCAAGAACTGTCCGCGCTGAATTCCCCTCATCCATTACCAATACTATATCTCCCACTCCAGCTTGAACCGTATCAAGCACTAAAAAACTTTTCCCTTTTGGTTTCTCCTTAATATCAATCGGTTTAACTAACAATAATTTAAAACCTTTAAAGATATCTAATTTCATTGTTGAAACGACTTGTCCAATTACTTTCGCTAAAATCATTTTATATCTTCCTCAGTATATAAAGTATCAATAATTCCCATGACTGTTAAATCGGAGGGATTAAACCAATTGGTTAAACCCAGAGCGGCTTCTCTTCCTCCTTCATAAAAAACTATATCATTCAAACCTGCCTGAACTGCATCACAGGCAACAACTGGAGTTCCTTCTTCCTTTAGAGTTTCGTTCAGCGGTTGAATTAACAATAACTTAATTCCATTTAATGAATCCACTTTTTGGTTACAAACCACTGTTCCAATTACTTTTCCTATCTTCATATTACTCCCTCTGACTTCCGATTAAACAATTCGGAAATAATCAACTAAAGTACACCGACGCTCCCGAGTAAAGGTTCGCGCCCGGGTGAGACCTTCGCCGGTTGGGCTGGCGATTGTAAATGAAGTAAAACCTGCGCCCTCAAAACCCAGTCCACAATAACTTGGTCCATTTTTAATAAAAATCGAACAATTCATAAGTTTTGCCATAACACTGAGATGCGCAATATTTTTTGAATGCATAATGGCAGTATGACGAAAACCATGCTCACACTGAACCGCAAAATGAATTGCTTCCTCGACGCTATTAAAACGAACTAACGGCATTACTGGCATAAGTTGCTCAGTCCATACTAATGGATGATTGGATTCAACTTCACACAGTAACAATCGAATCTCATCAGGAAGATTTAAGCCAATTTCTTTAGCAATGAGGTTAGCATTCTTCCCAACATATTTTTTGTTGGGAAATCCTTCTTGACCTGGACCACCAGGTTTCTCAATAATGAGTGGTGTAAGTTTGTCAATCTGACTTTTGTTCAGTTCATAAGCTCCGTTCTTCTTCATTTCTTCTTTTAAACGATCAGCAATGCTTGAAACTGCTAAGATTTCTTTTTCACAAATACAAATAATATTGTTATCAAATCCAGCACCCCTTACAATATCACGACCGGCTTTAGGAATATCGGCAGTTTCATCAACAACACAGGGAGGATTCCCAGGACCGGCAGCAATAACTTTCTTTCCACTATTCATGGCTACCCTTACTACTCCAGGTCCTCCGGTTACAACCAATAAACGGATTTTGGGATGTTTCATCATGGTCTGCGCTGTCTCAAGGGTAGGGTTTTGAAGAGCTGTTATGACATTTTCCGGACCACCGGCATCCACAATAGCCTGATTTATGAGTGAGACTGCCGTGCAAGAACATTTTTTTGCATTGGGATGAGGATGAAAAACCACCGTATTTCCGCCGGCTATCATGCTTATTGTATTATTAATGACCGAAGTAGTGGGATTTGTCGAAGGAATAATAGCTCCAATTACTCCATAAGGAGCTCTTTCTACCAAAGTCATCCCGTGGTCATCGGTATAAGCAATGGGTTCAAGGTCCTCAACTCCAGGAGTTTTAAGAGCAACTAATTTATGTTTTTCAATTTTATCTTCCACCCGTCCAAATCCAGTTTCCTCAACAGCCATTTTAGATAAATAATCCTGATTGGATATTATTATCTTTCTTATCTGTCGAATCATCTCTTTACGATGGTCAAGAGTGAGTTGATGTAATTGATAGAAGGCTTTCTCTGCTGCATCTATGGCTGATTCAATAGAAGAAAACAATCCCTTGTTTCCCTGTTGGACTTCAGGTTCTTGTTGAACGATTTCTTGGTTATTCTGTATTTGCTTAAGTATTCTTTCAACGATCACCTTAACTTCAGTTTCGCTAATATCCATTGATGACCACCTATAGATTTTTTAATTTTTTAAAATTTCGAAAAATTTATCACTGTTCTTTCACTTTTTGCACACTCTCAGCTATCTGAACCAGAGAACTGAAACTATCAATTTTTAAACTTGCTCCCCCTATTAAGCCTCCGTCAACGTCTTTTTGTCTAAGAATCTCTTGAGCGTTTTTGGGAGACATGCTCCCTCCGTACAAAATTCGAATGTTAAAAGCAATTTCATTCGAAGAAGTAAATTCTTTTATGACACCACGTAGGTAAGCATGCACTTCTTGAACTTGTTCTTTGTTTGCACTTTTTCCTGTTCCAATAGCCCAAACCGGTTCATAAGCAACGACAATCGAAGATAACTTCTCATTATCAATACCCTGCAAACCAAAAAGGATTTGCTGGTTAAGAACCAAAAAGGCTCTCCCTTGATTTCTCTCCTCCCATGTTTCCCCAACACAAAAAATTGGTATAAGATGATTTTTTAAAGCAGCAGACACTTTTTTGTTTATAATTTCATCAGTTTCACCAAAATATTGTCTTCGTTCAGAATGTCCAATAATGACATAAGCACAACCAGCATCTAAAAGCATTCCTGGAGATATTTCTCCGGTATAAGCACCAGATTCTTCAAAAAAAACATCCTGAGCTCCTAATTGAATTTGAGTATTTTGAATCTCACTTTTTACTATTTCTAAAGCTGTAAATGGTGGAGCGATCATAATATCTACAGACGTAAAAAATCTGGTTTGTTCAACAATTCCTCTTGTGAGCTCTAAGGCTTCCTGGCGATACATATTCATTTTCCAGTTGGCTGCAATCAGTAATTTACGCAAAATAAACCACCTTTATAATTAAAAAATAAAATAATTCCGAATACCAGGATCGGGGTTGGGAATAATGACTTCTTTACAAAGAAGACCCTTTCCACTAATAACTTCTACTGCAGCATGAACAGCTGCTTCAACTTCATGGATGTTACCAATTATTTTTATGTAAGACTTGCCTCCCATGCCGGTTGCCAAACGAACTTCACTTACTAAAACACTAGCGGTTTTAGCTGCAACATCGGCCGCACTAATACTGGCTACCACGGAAAAAGATTCAATTACAGCTACAGCATCCCAGATTTCACATTCAACCGCTCCGGTTATTGCTGGAATTACCTGGGTATGGAGATTTGGAATAAAAAGCTCATCAACAACATATCCCCCTCCTATCTCCTTCCCTCGAGATAAAGCCGCATCAACGGCTGCAACCTCTCCACTCACAATAACAACAAACTTTCCTGGGCAAATGGTTTTGGCGTCAATAATTCGGATCGGCGCAGCTTTTACCATTCCATCTAATGCTTGTAATCCCACGGCAATACTGTTGAGCTCAAGAACTCCTAAAACAATAATTCCCATAATATTCAGTTCCCTCTATCCTTTTATGATGACTCTCTCATTATTAACTAAGGTTACCCGACCAGAAATACTAGCATGAATCCTGGCTCCAAGACTTCCAGAAGGAATCTCTCCAATAAGAATACCTTCTTCAACCAGGTCACCTTCGCGAACAACTGGAATTGAGGTATCACCTATATGTTGTTTCAGTAAAATTTCAACTCGTTTGGGATTGGTTTCTACAACTGATTTAATTTCTTTCCGGTCATAGAGACTAATATGAAGCCTTTCTTTAATTCTTGAAATAGGAATTTTTCTATTAATAAGATCATTCACTCTACTTTGCCGGTTTTTAATTGTTAGTTGAGGACGATAATTCGCTTCAGTTAAGCTGGTTTTAATGGCGTGGTTAACCATTCGAGGTGAAAGATCCATTGGACATGCAAAAACTTCGCACAAACCACATTCGCTGCATAAAAACGCATTCTCTATCACTTCCGGTGGA
>Ga0334890_1000320_pt1 | contig 90630 bp, 79 predicted proteins | sample GraSluR1_MG_3_FD_207220 | JGI IMG/M metagenome (GOLD analysis project Ga0334890, IMG submission 207220) | Sludge microbial communities from methane-producing bioreactor in Wageningen University, Netherlands - Granular Sludge_31_08-R1 | ecosystem: Engineered > Bioreactor > Anaerobic >... | reverse complement strand
CCCTTTTCCTCCTGCTCTCAGGGCTACACTATACCACATAACCTTCCGATTTGCCTAACGTTTATTCCTGTTAAACCACAAAAATCCACTCCCAGGCCCTACAATTACGACACAGTCTCCTTCGCGGAATGAAGTTGCTGTGGAAACGGGAATGACGTTGCTGATTTTGGCGGAAATTGTGACCTTGTGATGCCCCACGTTATGATCCCCTATGACCTTCTGATCCCCCACGTTATGATCCTTTATGACCTTGTGATCTTCGCGGGAATGACGTTGTGATGCCATCGATCCTTTGCGTGAAGAGCGCTGGAGTACTCGTTTTCCGGATGGACCTTCTTCTTGCCGTTGCCGTCGCCCTCGCATCCTCGCCACGATCAGGCCGCCTTACGGCTCAAAATCCCGCTTGGTTTGTACTCTTGACCTTCACGCCTCATCGTACAAGCATCGTTCACGAAGAATTTTCGAAACCATATAGATGTGCCAAAGTGTCCCCATCATCGGCCGCATTTGCTTTCGCATGGGACCTGCAGCACGTGGAAAGTCTGATGAGCAGATACCAGACACGGCCTACCGAACAGGCACCGATCATCGGGGGATCCCGTTCAGCCTGTCATATTGAAAGTCGTCGTGGAGGGCCATGGTAAGGTATCTTTCGGCAAACACGTGAAGCACGACATCCGGACGCTCCGCCTCGATCGTTTCGTACCTGTAGGGGACAAAAGGCGGCAGTCCCTTGATTTTTTCAAAATGATGAGACAGAAACGGGTAGAGGTTGTCGCCGAATGAATCGTGCCTGAATATGAGCCTGCCGAGTTTCGGTGAGGCTCCACGCATGTCCAGGTTGAACCTTGCATGGTTGTCTTCGGGCAGGAGATCGTCCATGAACAGCATCTGTGCCAGGTCTCCGCCGGGAAAAGATCTTTCGACGGATACGCCCTCTCCATCTATGGGCAGAGCGGGCATGTGCCCGAGAACCAGGGACAGCTCCTTCATGATCTCCCGGTATCCGATATAGGCGCCATGCATGTTCCAGTGGGAATCGGTCTTGAGGTACACGGGAAATTCCCGCCTGGCGGCGGCCAGGGATTCCCTGAGGTCGACCACCCTCACCTTTGAATCCCGCCTCAACTTGTCCACCAGGTGGTCCAGTCTTCTCCTTTGATCGCACCCACTGACGGTTTCCGGCAGGACGTCTTCATGCAGCGTGTTCTTGTTGGGGACCACAACCACCACGTAGGCACTGCCATGCGCGGCAAACCTGCGGTGGTTTTCCTCGATGATCTTCTGAAGGGAGGACAGTTCCTGCGAAGAGAGTTTCAGGGCGCCTCTGTGGTCGTCGAATGTGTTGCCGTCCTCGAGCACTTCCGAGCGATAAAAGAGCCAGGAATCCTTGCCGACAACCACGCTGGAGACCGGAGACACTCCGAGGCATTTGAACTTGAGTATGTTGTTCCAGCGGATGAGATGATTGCGGAAACCGAAATGATCCGCGAAATAGCTTTGAAAGGAATCCGGATACCTTCGAAGCCCGTATAGATTGAATTCCGGCTTCTCGGCAAGTTCCCTGTTCTCCTGGTAGGCGTGCTCCCTGAACAGGCCTTGGTTCCACTCCAGCAGCGGCAGCCAGATTGCCAGCAGAAAAAACGCAAGCAAGAATCTTCCCGTTTTTTTCACGTGTTATGATCCCGTTACGAACATTCCATGCCCCCTCGCCCACGCCAATTGTGTCCGGCATCCGGAACAAAGGGGGAGCTTTTCCTCAACAGGTTCAAAACTTAAAATAAATGAAAGGGTTATATGTTCCGGCGGCAAGGGACATGGATGAGAGGAAGAACAGCAGAACCAGGAACAGAATGTAGGCACACCGGATGGCTTCCGCAGCGCCTTTCCTCATCCGCCCGTCGATCTCCGGAAAAATCCTTGCCAGGACAGTCGAATACCAGCCTGACGGAACCGAAAGGAGCAGTCCGGCAGCCAAAGCCAGTACGACTTCATTGTCCCAGGCCCATACCGGTGGGCATTCCATCTCATCGATCCCATTCAGACCGAACATGATTCCCAGCGTGGAGAAGGCCTGGTGAAGGCTCTCCGACCGGAAGAAAACCCAGCCGACAACCACGACAATCAAGGCATAAGCGTGCCTCAGGGGACGCCACGCCGATCGGATGATCCGCCCCCATTTCATCCTCTCCAAAATGAGGAACGCCCCATGCCACAGCCCCCAGACCACGAACGTCCAGGCGGCTCCATGCCACAGTCCGCAGAGAAAGAAGACGGCCAAAAGGTTGCAATAGGTTCTTGAAACGGGACCCCTGTTGCCGCCCAGGGGGATATAGACATAGTCTTTGAACCACAGGGAAAGGGAGATGTGCCACCGCCTCCAGAACTCCTGGATGGATTGCGATATATAGGGAGAGTCGAAGTTTTCGGGAAGGCGGAAGCCGAACATCCTTCCGAGTCCGATGGCCATGTCGGTATATCCTGAAAAATCGAAATAGATCTGCAGAGTATAGCAGATCATGCCGAACCAGGCGGTTCCGAAGGATGTGCCCTGCCCGGAAAGGGGAAAAATTCCGTCCACGGCGAACCCGAGAGGGCCGGCTATGAGTATCTTTTTACCGAGCCCGATGATGAAGCGTTCCACGCCCGAGATGAGAAGGTCCACATCGCAGGTCCGCTCCGCCAGCTGTTTCGCAGCGTCTCGAAAACGGAAGATGGGGCCCGCCATGATTTTCGGAAACATGGCAATGTAGAGCGAGAATCGGACCAGGTTCTTTTCGGAGCGGATACTGCCGCGGTAAATGTCCACAAGGTAGGCGACGGCATGAAAAGTGAAAAAGGAAATGCCCACCGGAGCATGAAGACGGGAATAACCCGCGGGATCCGGATGGACGCCTCCTGCGAGGAAAGCCAGGTTTTCGGCAAGGAAGTCGGAGTACTTGAAGAAGCCCAGGAGCAGGAGGTTGATCAATATGCCGACGGTGAGCAGGGCTTTACCTGCGGTGGAATCGGACGCTCCCGCTTCGGAGATTTCGCCCGGGGCTTTCGGGCTGCAGAATCGGTCCATGCAGCTGCCGATCATGTAGTTCAACAGAATCGAACCGATCAGAACAAGAACGAATTCCCTCTCGCCCCAGGCATAAAAAAGCAGACTTGCAGCCACCAGCAGAACATTGCGCAGGCGCCGGCCGACAAACAGGTAACCGGTGAGCACCACCGGCAGAAACAGGAACAGGAAAAAAATGGAACTGAAAACCATGCAGTCCTCGACCCCCACTCGGACAGCCAGTCGCCCCAGCCAGGAACCCTGTCCGGCTCAGCCCGAAGGCGTCATGCACGGGCCGGTTCCACGAGGCAGGAGCGCGTCGTTCTGTTTTTCTCATGTTTGAAAGAACTTCCGGGATTGTCGCTTCGCGTCGCGGCTGGATCGAAAGCCACGGATCACGATTCGGAACACGCCGACAGGCCGGTGAACATTCGGGGAAGAGGGAAAACCCGCCCTGTCCGATCGCAAGACAGGGCGGGGCTTTCCAGGCAATGCCTGGGGAATGTTACTTCAGTTTCCTGGCAAGGAAATAGCCGTCCGGGTCGCACTCTTCCCGCAGCAGCTTCAGATCCTTTTCGGTCGGTTCCGCCATTTCCTTGAGATCGGGCGAGATGAGCAGCTCGAAGCTCACCTTCTTCTGGACATCTTCCGCGGTCCGTCCCTTGGCCGCTTCGAGAAGCACCATTCTCCGGGTCTTTTCATCGAATCCGAAGAGCGCCTCATTGGTGATGACCCTGTAGGGGCCGGAACCCATCACTCCCGCCTTCTCACGGTATTCCTCCGACCCGTCTCCAAACCCGATACTGGTGAGGAAATCGAGCTTGTTTACGAACCTGCGAGGTTCAAGGGCCATGATGATAATGGATTTTTCACAGTTCGCCGCCATGGCGCCGGCTCCCCCGCTGCCCGGGAAGCGGGTCTGAGCCCTCGTATACGTTCCGCCTTCGAAGGTGGAATTGACGTTGCCGTACATGTCGATCTGGGCTCCGCCGATAAACGCATAATCGGAATGACCTCTCTGGGTCAGTTCAAAGACGGAACTCAATCCCTTAAGGTAACACGCCTTCCTGCATGCCCTGGTGTCTCCGACTGAAAGCGGCATTCCCATCTCGAGGATGGGAGACAAAGGGCCGGCTTCAAAAATGATCCCAAGCCCGGGAGCATGAGTGAGCTGTGCGTGGATCGATGCGATGATGGGCAGACCTGTGCCGACGAAAACAATGGTGTTGTCTTCAAGTACTCTCGAGCCCGTGTAGGCGATCATTTCAAACGGAGTATATTCAGCCATGATTCAAACCTCCCTCATGTTTGCCGTGTTCGGATGCGGTTTAGGCCAGGATGACGGGTTGTCCGCCGTCGAGGTCCTTGATCTTTTTCAGGGTCTTGTATGGAAGCTTGCCGAGGAAGTCGTCGAAGGTTTCACATCCGAAGATATATTCGTCATAGTATTTCTTCAGAGCGTCCATCTTTCCGGTCTTGCGGAATTCATCCGAAGCACTGCGGAACATCAGGATGTGCTCCATGTCGAACCAGTAGAAGCCATAGCACGCGCCCGGATAGCTTGCGTATCTCTGTTCGATGACGGCGTCCACCGCCGTGTAGGGAATTTCCGTAAGGTTCGGATAGGTGCGGATGTTCTCGTTGGTGATGATCTGTTCCGTCGTCACGATGGTATTGACCGCGGCGATGGCTATTTCGGGGCAGGTACAGTGAGCTCCGAAAATACGGCAGTTTCCGTGCATGTCGGCCGCCGTCACGTTCAGTAGACCCAGGTCCGGATAACAGGCCGGCACCAGGTAGCAGTTCTTGCCCGAGAAAGGACTCTCCACCATCACACCCCGGTTGACCAGTTCCATATCCGCACCACCGTGATCCCTCACGGGCAGGAATTCGATACCCATGGCGGCCGCCTTGAACCTGGCAGACATTCCGTAGTTCGTGTAGTCGTCGAGCTGGATCTTGCCGTTGGCACACAGGTACCTGAACAGCGGGGCGATTCCTATGACCTCATATCCCCACCAGGCCAATTCAACACGCTTGATGGAAAGATGATCGGGATACAGCATCATTGCACCGGCAAGCAGCTCAGGGCAGATGGAATTGGACTGGAACGAAAGCGTAAGATCCTTTGCCCCATGCCGGATTATCTCGTGGACCAGCGCAACGGGCGGCCTCGTGTTCACGAACCCGCCTATGGCGATGTTGATTCCGTCCTTCACGTACTTGTCGACGGCGCCTTTGATCGTCGTTCTCTTATCGATTAGACCCTTCGGCTTGTTGACCATCGCCTTCCTGGCCTTCTCAGGAGATGCCCCCCACCAGGAAAAAGGTTCTTGCGACGCGATGGCTCCGTCACCATTGGTAAGATTCGAGACTTTCTTGATCAAGGAGCTGACCTGGTTCTTCATTCTTCTCCTCCCAACTGCTGGTTGAAAATTCGCGTTGATTTCCGTCTCCGCCTGCAAACACACTCCGCATCGAGAATCAGATAATAGCTGGATGATCTACGTGCACAATATTTCACAAGAATCCCTTATACATGAAGCTGCCTCCCCGGTCAAGATTCAACATCTTCCATGTCAACTTATTGTAATTATTCGTTTTCTATTCGCAGGACATGTTTCTCACCCCCACATCCCTCTCTTCGTTGGCTCCGTATATTCCGGGATCGAAACGGAGAAGTGCCGAAAACAACAGCCGGCATTGCCTCCCGCTTCAATTACGGAGACGTCGATGCAGCCCCTGCTCGTCCGTGGATGTCCTTTCAAATCGAAAGGAACGTATACGAAGGATTTTGTGAAATTATTCATGACCGGAACGCCTTCTCGCGGCTGTGAGAAGCCATGTTTGACCGGCTCTAGAGGAACTGCTTGATAAACCGGGCAACTTCCTGCTTTCCCCGGAATATGCCATAATGACCTTCGCAAAGGATATCGGCATCGAGTGCAAGCAGGAGGTTGAGAGAGCGGACGTACTGATCCCTGTCGGACAGAAGGTCCGGATGAACGGGTCCATGTACATCCTGCCCGAAGAGGATCTTCTTTCCGCACGAATCCACCACATACACCACGGAACCCGGAGAATGACCCGGAGTGTGGATCGCTCTGACGACCCTGTCTCCCAGGAGGATTTCGGTCTCGGAACCGGACAGCCGTATATCCACTTGAAAAGGCTTCATAACCGCTCCGTACCAACCGGCGGCCGTAACCGTGTTGTCTCCTCTTTCAAGATACTCCGCTTCCAGTTCGTGAGCGACAACCCTGCATTTCAGGCGAGACCTGAGATCGTGCACTCCCCCCGTATGGTCGAAGTGGCAGTGGGTGATCAGAAGATACTCGATACGGGAGGAATCGACTCCGCAGCGGCTGATGTTTCTGATCAGCTCGTGACCGGCAAAGCCGCAGCCGGCATCCACGATCGCGGCATGCCCGGAAAAATGGATCAGGTACACCGCAGCGTCTTCAGGGGCTGTGAGGCGGCCTCCCCCGACCATAAACACTTCATCTGTGATTTTTACCATGACCTGTTCCGGGAATGTGACTGGATGAGGTAGAAACACCAGTGCCTTTTGCCGCCGGACGAACCCCGGCTTTCCCTCCGCCGATCGTGAACGATCATCGAAGCGGAGGCGGCATCTGTTTGCGGGATGTGACGTAACCGGGGCAGCAGGGCTACATCAACAGCAACAGGGAACAAAACAGGCAAGGGAACATGTGCGATTGAGCCTTGAAGTAAAATTTATACTCCTTGCCGCATTGCGAGCACTTGAGCATACATTTTTCACCTTCGTCCACCGCGATATCGATCCGCTTGCCACAGGTGTCACACCGCCTGCTTACGGTGAATCCCTTAAGGGTCTTTTTCGGCTTGTCCATAAGTCCCGGCTCCCTCTCCATGCAGTTTGAATCATATCACAAAGTGCGACCAGGACATCAAGGATTTATTTTCGAGCCGTTTTTCCTTATTTTTCAACCCGCCACCAACACGAGCCGTCTCTTGCGAGGGGCAGTCGCGGACAAAGACCCCATCCTCCTTTATCCGTCATCCATGGATCCGGCAGCCGATTCATCAGACTGATCCGAAGCGGAGCGGAAATCAGTCGCGGCCCCGGGCATAGTGATTCCTCCTGCCCGCCTGCAGCAGTTCCCTGCCTTCTCCGGGAAAGACATGGCGTTCAGCAGCCGGCGTCGCTTCCTTCACGGCGGGCCAAACGCCCGGGCTGGGTTCCGGTCCTTCGAGTGTAACGAAAGACGGCGCCGAATCGACCATGTGCGGATTCTTACCAATGTCGACGCCCGGTACGACGTAGCTGAATTCAATGGGAATACCGTTGGGATCGAAGGTGTAGATGGAATGGATGATTCCGTGATCGATCACGTCCGACACCCAGAATCCGGCGGCGGCGATCCGGTCTTTGAGGTCCCACAGACCTTCCGCCGATTCGATTCCAAACGAAACGTGATCAAAGATGATCCGGCCTTTGACGGGCTGTCCGTGATCCTTTTCCGGAACAGGTTCGGCTCCCGTCCATTCAAAAAAGGCTATATGATAATCCGTGGATATTTCGAAAAAATAGTGCCTGTAACCTGGTTTTCCGAGTCCAGCCACCAGTCTCATGCCGAGCAGATCCCGCCAGAAACGGATCGTTGAATCCATATCGCCGGTAACCATCGCCATATGATGAATTCCGTTGAACCTGACCATGGATGCACCCTTCACTGTTTCACGTTGTTTCGTCTGCCCCGGTTTCATAACAACTATCATAAGCATGAACACGGGAAATAGGAAGTATCCCTGCAGGGATGGATTGTCTGCTCCATACGCGGGCATGAAATCCGGTTCACGATTCGTCCGCACCCACCCGCCTTTTCCAATCGACTGGACAGATTCCCGGCGCCGGTGCTAATGTCGTTTACCCACTGAACCTGGAGCGACACCCGACGAACACCCTGACCCACGGAGATTCGCCGTATGAAAAGCCTCTCTATCACCCTGCTTTTCCTCTTCGTCTTTCTCCATTCCGCACCATTGCCTTCCCTTTCATGTGCTCATGCCTCGGAAATCGAAACGTGGAAGGAGCCTCTCACGGGCATGGAATTTGTCCGGGTTCCCGCCGGATGTGTGCGGATGCACTGTGCAATGGACCCCAAAGCCGCATCCCTGCCCGACGCGAAACCGCGGGAAATCTGCGGCCAGGGTCTCTGGGCAGGAAAGTACGAGGTCACCCGTGCCCAGTTCAGGATCTTTGTCGAGGCCACAGGCTATCGAACCGATGCGGAAAAAGACGGCTTCTCCTGGCTGTATACGGGAAAGTGGGAGAAGAAGTCCGGCTTTTCATGGGAAAAAGCGGGGTTCGACCAAACCGACGACCATCCGGTTGTGCATGTTTCCTGGAATGATGCCACAGCCATGGCTTCCTGGCTGTCCGAAACGGGCAGCGGACGGTTTCGCTTGCTCACGGAGGCGGAATGGCACTACGCATGTGAGACCGGCGCGGAAGCGGACTGCACGACGGCAGGTGCCGAAGGGATCTGCACATCGGCCAACGTGGCCGACCGGACCGCTCTGAGCGCCTTCCCCGCCTGGAAGACCTTCCCCTGCGAGGATGGCTTTGTCTACACATCCCCCGTTGGACAATTCAAACCGAACGGAGCGGGACTCCACGACATGCAGGGGAATGTGTGGGAATGGATGGAAGACTTCTGCGACACCGACGCCTACCGCGACGGATCCATGCATTCTCCACACACGCCCCGGGGCTCCATGCACACGGTGCGGGGAGGGAGCTGGTACAGCGGGCTCGGATACGTCGGCTGTTCCAGCCGTGATGTCCTGCTTTCGCCGTCGAGGCGAAGCTACGACATCGGGTTCCGTCTGCTGAGAGTTCCATAGACGAAGCATTCCCACAGCAACGTCATTCCCGATGCAGCGTCATTCCCGCGATGATCACAACCTCAGTCGACATCACAACGCCAGTCCCGTAACAACGCCATTCGGTATCACAGCGCTATTTAGCAACACATCGTCATTCCCGCCTTCGAGACTGTGCCGTAATTGTAGGGCCCGGGAGTGGATTTTGTATGGTTTAATAGGATTAAAGAATAGGCAAATCGGAAGGTTATGTGGTATAGTGTAGCCCTGAGAGCAGGAGGAAAAGGGCTATGGCTTATCGATATGGAATAGATCGCAATCAGCTGATGATGTTACCACCGCGATACTGGCCACATGCTTTAACCTGACTCGAATGGTTAACCTTCTTGGCGGGGTAGCCGGATTCATAGCCGCCATTCAAGCCATCTAAGAAAAGGGATAGGCAGCCACAAGGATGGTATGACACACAACCGCCTCTGATCTACGTAAGCATCTTGCAGAGTACACCTTCTCCTCGCCTGCCCGGGCAGTTGGTTGGATTTGGCAATCAACCAACTCACCCCCTTGGGCATCTGGTGGATAGCCGTGGCACCAACTCGAATTGTCATAAATCGATACGACACGGTCTCCTTCGCGGCAATGACATTGGGTTGCCATCGATTTTTTGCGTGAAAAGCGCCTGAGGCATGATAAGCACGGGAGGTACGCATTATGAAGAAATTTTGGAACTGGAACTGTTCGGTTCGATGTTTCATGAGATCAGCTGATCGAAGGTTTGTTGTGTGCTTTCATGGTGACTTGTGGGCCCACGGCTCCTGGAAGTTTGCCGGATAAACCGAAAGGAATCCGGTTCGATGGTATGCCGCGGGGACCATCGCCTGCGGGAGAAAGGTTTTTCAACAACGTGCAGGGAAATCCGCCTTAGTGGTTGAAATCCGGCTCGGTTCGTGGTAAGGGGTTTGTGTCGTGACCCGGCACGGCAACGCAATGAGATGAATTTTATAAATATTCCCGCCTCAGTTTGCTCTTCTGAATTTCCAGGAGTTCTTCGCTGTGTTGTGCCTGAGCAGGAATAAATCCGGCCGCCGGGAACATGCGTGGTATTTGGGCTTTTGGACTGATGAATCGTGAACTTGTTTCATTCTTGACACCCGGAATCAATTGGTCTAGCGTTCGATACTCATATTAATTTAGGATTTGTTGTCAATTTTGGATGGGTGCAACAGGGCCTGTCAGGTTCGATGCGCCGGTGTTGAGGCACCTGCTTAACTTTGCATGAGAGGGGGGATCAGGCGGGTTCGGACAGGGAAGAACGAAAATCGATTGAACGAAAGCGTTCAGTGACCTTCGAGGTCGATAAGGACATCCTGGAAATGAATCTTGATCAACTTCTGTTAAGGAAAAAAGGCGTCATACTGCAACAATGGATTACACATGTCATGGAGACCTACCCGCCGGAAACCGCGAAGATCATGATGCGGGAAAGAAACCAGTTTGCAAATCCGGTCGGCCATCACATCCAACAGGGACTGACAGGCCTGTTCGACCAATTGCTTCAAGACAAGGCCGACCCTCAGAAGACGGCTTCCTTTCTTGACAGGATCATCAGAATCCGTGCAATCCAGGATTTTTCTCCCTCTCAAGCCATGGCCTTCATCTTCTTTATCAAGCAAATCGTACGGGAGATCGTTCGGACGGAGACTCAGGACGCGGTGTCTTCCGAGGATATCCTGATCTTCGATTCCAAAGTGGATGAACTGGCGCTCCTTGGCTTTAACGTCTATATGGAATGTCGCGAAAAGCTGTACGAAATACGCGTCGATGAGATCAAGAACAGGACATTCAGGCTCCTGCAGAGGGCCGATCTGCTTGCGGAAATCCCTGAGCAGGACTGGAAGCTGAAAGGCGGTATATCATAAACACAACTCACTTCATTCATTAAAACGAGGGATTGTAAATGGGCATCAAGTTTTCCTTACTCACAGTCGTAGCGCTAGTCCTGGCTGTTTTTTTGGGAGTGAAGGCGGCCGGCCTGCAATACTTTTTCGGGGTGATTTTCCCCTACGCGGCCATCTTCATTTTTCTGGGCGGATTCATTTACAGAATCCTGAAATGGGCGCGCTCACCTGTTCCATTCCGCATACCCACCACGGCCGGACAGCAAAAATCCTTACCCTGGATCAAACAGAACAAGATAGACAACCCGACGACGACTGCCGGAGTCGTCGCCAGAATGGCACTTGAGGTATTGCTCTTCCGGTCCCTTTTCCGCAACACGAAGGTGGAGCTCCGGGAAGGCCCGAAGATCGCCTACCAGTGGGAGAAATGGCTCTGGCTGGCCGGCCTGGCCTTCCACTGGTCCTTTTTCATTATCCTGGTGAGACACTTGAGGTTTTTCACCGAGCCGGTGCCCTTTTTCGTACACATGACCGACAGACTGGACGGCTTCCTCCAGGTCGGCCTGCCGGGGATCTACATCACGGACCTGCTCTTCCTGGCCGCCGTCACCTATTTGTTCATCCGTCGAGTCGTCATTCCCCAGGTGCGCTACATCTCGCTGCCCGCCGATTACTTCCCCCTCTTCCTCCTCATGGCCCTTGGCCTCACCGGCGTTCTCATGCGCTACTTTACCAAGGTCGACGTGGTGAAGGTAAAGGAACTGGCACTGGGGCTGGTCACCTTCCAACCCAAGGTCCCCGAAGGAATAGGCGTACTGTTCTACATCCATTTCTTCCTCATCTGCACCCTGTTCGCCTACTTCCCGTTCAGCAAGCTCATGCACCTTGGAGGCGTGTTCCTCAGTCCCACGAGGAATCTGCCCAACGACTCCAGAATGAAAAGGCACATCAATCCCTGGAACTATCCCGTCAAGGTACATACCTACGCGGAATACGAGGATCATTTCAGAGATAAGATGATAGAGGCCGGACTACCCGTGGAAAAGGAGTAAAAGTAGAAATGGCAAACGTCCCCAAACCCAATGAACTCGTGATCGACCACAGGCCTCCGGCAACCGGGTGGATGGATACTCCCGTCGAATTCAGACCGGGCACGTGGTGCTACGCCGCCAAGACCAAGAACCTGGAGGCTGCCGGACTCCCCAACCCCCGGGAATGGTCTCCCATCGACGAGGACTGGAAGCTCCCGGACAACTGGAAGCAGATTGTCCTGGAAGGGCTGAGAGAGCGCCTCGAGAAATACCGTTCCCTGCGCATCTTCATGGATATCTGTGTGAGATGCGGAGCGTGTTCCGACAAGTGTCACTTTTTCATCGGTTCCGGCGACCCCAAGAACATGCCGGTGCTGAGAGCCGAACTGCTCAGATCCGTGTATCGCAGGAATTTTACCACAGCCGGGAAGATCCTGGGCAAGATCGCGGGAGGCAGGGAACTGACCATGTCCGTGTTCAAAGAATGGTTCTACTACTTCTTTCAGTGCACGGAATGCCGCCGATGCTCCCTCTTCTGCCCCTACGGCATCGACACCGCCGAAATCACCATCATAGGCCGTGAACTGCTCAACCTCCTGGGATGCAACATCGACTGGATAGCGGGCCCCGTGGCCAACTGCTACCACAACGGAAACCATCTCGGCATTCAGCCCCACGCCTTTAAAGATATGATCGAGTTCTTCGTGGACGAGATCGAGGCCGTGACGGGCGTAAGGGTGGAACCCACCTTCAACCGCAAGGGAGCCGAGATTCTTTTCATAACGCCTTCGGGTGACGTGTTTGCGGACCCGGGCACCTATACCCTGATGGGCTACCTCATGCTCTTCCATGAAATAGGACTCGACTACACCTGGAGCACCTACGCATCGGAAGGCGGCAACTTCGGCCTGTTCACCTCCCACGAGATGATGAAACGCCTCAACGCCAAGATGTATGCGGAAGCCAGGCGGCTGGGCGTCAAATGGATCCTTGGAGGCGAATGCGGCCACATGTGGCGCGTCATCAACCAGTACATGGATACCATGAACGGACCCGCCGACTTCCTTGAAGTGCCCAAGTCCCCGATTACGGGCACGGTTTTCGATAACGCAAAATCCACCAAGATGACCCATATCGTCGAATTCACCGCTGACCTCATCAAGCACGGAAAGCTCAAACTGGATCTGAGCCGCAACGACAACCACGTGGTCACCTACCATGATTCCTGCAATCCTGCCAGGGGGATGGGATTCTTCGAAGAACCGCGCTACGTGCTCAAGAACGTCTGCAACCATTTCTATGAAATGCCGCCCAATACCATTCGAGAGCAAACGTTCTGCTGCGGCAGCGGATCGGGCCTCAACACCGATGAATTCATGGAGATGAGAATGAGGGGCGGTCTGCCGAGGGCCAATGCCGTAAGGCACGTGCACGAGCAGCACGGGGTCAACATGCTTTCCTGTATATGCGCCATCGACAGGGCCGTTCTCACCGCTTCGATGAACTACTGGGTGCCTGGAGTCGAAGTTTCGGGCGTGCATGAACTGGTGGGCAACGCGCTGGTGATGGAGGGTGAGATGGAGAGGACCACCGATCTGCGCGGTGAACCTCTGCCTGGAATGGAGGATAGTGACGATGAAGATCTATAATGCCAAACCGATACTCATTGGGCTCGCCATCTTTATCGGCCTGGCCACTTTCCCCTTGTGGTTCAATATGGGCAAAGCCGCTCCTCCTCCGGACCCGAAGCTTGATACTCCCGTCATCCAGCGGATGGCCGTCAAGCAGTGCATTATGCCCAAGGACCAGATGAGAACGGAGCACATGCAGCTGTTGAACGACTGGAGGACCGAGGTCGTCCGCAACAACAACAGGATCTACACGGCAAGCGATGGGAAGCAGTACAACATGAGTCTCCAGAACGAGTGCATGAACTGCCATTCCAACAAGTCTCAGTTCTGTGACCAATGCCACATCTATGCAGGATTGCAGGCGGATGCAACGCCCTACTGCTGGACTTGCCACATTGCCCCGAAGGAGAACAAGTGATGGAAAGTAGCAGAAGGAACTTCATGAAAATCGGGGGTGCCTGTGCGTTGGGGCTGGGAGCCTTGCCGATTGTCAAGGCCTATGCAAAGAATGAAAAACCTCAGGTCGCTCCTGATTCAAAGGCTCTGGTCGCCACGAAATGGGCCATGGTGATCGATATGAAGAAATGCTGGGAGAAAGGCAAACCGGGCTGCAAGGACTGCCTCCTCGCCTGCCACTCCGTTCACAACGTGCCCGAGATCAAGACAATCAAGGAAGAGATCAAGTGGATCTGGAACGAGCAGTATGAACATGTCTTTCCCGGCCAGGAGAATCATTTTCTCCCCGAGGAAATCAGGCAGAAACCGTTCATCGTGCTCTGCAACCACTGCACGAATCCCCCCTGCGTGAGAGTCTGCCCCACCAAGGCAACATTCAAGCGAAAGGACGGCATCACCATGATGGACTATCACCGGTGCATCGGATGCCGTTACTGCATGGCCGGCTGTCCCTACGGAGCGAGAAGCTTCAATTTCAGGGATCCCAGGCCTTATATCCAGACGGAACTCAACATGACATATCCGACGAGAGAACGCGGTGTTGTCGAGAAGTGCAGCTTCTGCGATGAACGGCTTGCCGTTGGTCTTCTCCCCGCCTGCGTCGAGGCATGCAAGTGCGGCGCACTCTGCTTTGGTGACATAGAAGACCCCAACTCGGAAGTGCGCAAACTTCTCGCCTCGCGATTCACCATCAGACGTAAACCCGAGCTTGGGACACAGCCCAGCGTTTACTACATAGTATAAGGGGTGGGTTATGCTTGAAAGAGCGCTAACTGGAGATCAAAAATATTATAGGTGGATCACGGCACTGCTCATCCTCATGGGACTCGGCTTTGCAGCCTACCTCGTGCAGCTGAACAAAGGCCTCACCATAACCGGTATGAGCCGTGACGTTTCCTGGGGTTTCTATATCGCCCAGTTCACTTTTCTGGTTGGAGTCGCCGCGTCGGCGGTGATGGTGGTGCTGCCCTACTATCTACACGACGTGAAAGTGTTCGGCAGGATCACCATACTCGGCGAGTTTCTCGCCGTGGCTTCCGTGACCATGTGTCTTCTGTTCATCGTCGTCGACCTTGGTAAGCCGATGCGCCTTCTCAACGTCCTTCTCTACCCGACTCCCAATTCCATCCTCTTCTGGGATATGATCGTTCTGAACGGTTACCTGTTCCTGAACATCCTCATCGGCTGGAACGTCCTCGAAGCGGAGCGAAAGGGTGTGCATTACCCGAGCTGGGTCAAGCCCCTCATCTACCTGTCCATTCCCTGGGCAGTCAGTATTCACACCGTTACAGCGTTTCTGTACGCCGGTCTTCCTGCGAGGCACTACTGGCTGACGGCCATCATGGCAGCTCGATTTCTCGCGTCCGCGTTCGCTTCCGGTCCGGCCCTGCTCATCCTCCTGGCCTTCCTGGTGAAGAAGTACACCCGGTTCGACCCCGGCAGGGAAGCCATCGACAAGCTTTCACAGATTGTCACCTACGCCATGATCATCAGTGTCTTTTTCGTGGGACTCGAATTCTTCACCGCCTTCTACAGCCGGATTCCGTCCCACATGCACGCCCTGCAGTACCTGTTCGTCGGCCTGGAAGGACATCGCAACCTCGTTCCCTTCATGTGGCTCTTTGCCATCCTGGCCATCGTGGCCCTGGTCCTTCTCATTAACCCGAGCACCCGGAAGAACGACCGGACTCTGAAAATCGCCTGTGCCGCCGTTTTCTTTTCCATGTGGCTCGAGAAAGGCCTGGGCCTGGTGGTCGCCGGTTTCATCCCCAATCCCTTCGACCAGGTACGTGAGTACACTCCATCCATTCTCGAACTCATGATCGCCTTGGGCGTCTGGGCCACCGGCTTCTTCGTCCTGACCATCCTCTACAAGATTGCTGCTTCGGTAAAGGAAGAGGTCGCCTGATACGGCCTGTCCCTCCATATCGATACAGCCGTCATGTCTAAGGAAAAGGCCCGTACCCTTACCTGTACGGGCCTTTTCCTTCTTACTGTATCACCTGTCTGAATTTGCACTCCTCAGATGCATCCAATATCTGTCTATTTCCACTTTTTTGAACATCTATTCGTCCTCATATTCGGTCGAACCTGATCATTATTGATCAGGTTCGACCGCTTAACCATCTATAAATCCGAGAATCCTTCTCCTGTTGAGTTGCTTTTTGTTTCAAAATCTGTTATTTGCTGCGGATAAGGATCGCATTGTGGAGTCGAAGATTATCTGGTCTGCCAGGTGAGCATCAAAAGAAGGAGGATTTTTATGAAAAGACAGGTTTTGCTTCTGTTCGTTGCTGTGGCTTTCGCCCTTTCGGCCTGTGCCACCCCCATGACGCGACAGGAAAAAGGAGCAGCGGTCGGCGTAGGCGTGGGAGCCGCCACCGGGGCGCTCCTGGGCCAGGCCATAGGCCGGGACACCACTTCAACGGTGCTTGGAGCCGTAGCGGGTGCAGCGGTGGGAGGCATTGCCGGCGGGATGATCGGCGAATACATGGACAGGCAGGAACGCGAGTTCAACCAGAGGCTTGCGAGGGTTGAAGGGGCAAGCGTACAGCGCATGCAGGACAACCTTGCCGTAACCTTCCGCTCAGATGTGCTCTTCGACGTGGATTCGACTCGCCTCAAACCCGGCGCCTACGACGAAATCGACATCGTGGCCGATATTCTCATGCGCTACCCTGACACCCGGGTCATGGTAGACGGCTTTACGGACAGCACCGGTTCCGAACGCTATAACCTACAACTGTCCGAGGCTCGAGCCCTGTCCGTCAAGGATGCCCTGGTCAATGCGGGAGTCCACCCGGCCAGGATAAACGCCCGCGGCTTCGGGGAATCCAAGCCCATCGCCTCCAACGCCACAGAAGCGGGAAGGCAGCTGAACCGCAGAGTCACCATCACCATCATACCGGTCCGAGCCTGAACCGAAATAGAATCGCTTACACGGCGCAACCGTCCCTGCCGCGGCGCCGGTACCGGAGGGACGGCTACGCCCCCCCGCGGGGACTCATCTTCATCCCCCCATGCAGGGGCCGCATGCCGCGGTCCCTGCATCAGCTTCTCCGCCGTGCACGTGGACCTTCTCTCCGTCGCATACCCCCGCTTCCCCCAACACTCGGAACCCCCTGTACCGCCGCATAACCCCGGCCGCCCCCGTATTCTTTTCGGTTCATCCCGCAAACTTCCATGAACCGTGAGTTCACAACCCATTTGCGGGAATGACGTTGTGTTCTTCACGAGGATGAGGGTGTTGGGGGTGCATTCCAGCTTTGTGGAACTACTGTCCGGAGCTGTTGTCCGGGTGCGCGCTTATGAGAAACCTTCTTGTTGCGACTCGATGGAAAGTCGGCAGATTCGACCCCGGACGATCGTACCCTGTCTACGTCGCATCCGGTCAGGGCTGCGCCTCTGCAGGCGTTCCCCTTTGACGTTTTTCCCGGGACCAGACGAAGAGCGCGATGGCTGCAGCCGTTGCGGCGTTGAGGGATTCCACGCTGGGCAGGATCGGTATGGAAACGCAATGTTTACGCCACCTGTCGGGCAGGCCGGGTCCCTCCATTCCGGGCAGAAGTCCGAAGGCCTCGGGAAAGTCAAACCCGGATATGTCTCTTCCCTCGGCCGAAAGGGGCACGACAGGTAAATCCTCGGGCAGATCGTGGACTGAGGGACCGTGTAATAGTTCAACGTGAAACACGGCACCCCCCGAGGCCCGCAGTGCCCTGGGATGCCAGGGGTGAGCACTTTCCGAAAGCAGGATCACCCGGGCTGCACCGAACGCGGCAGCGGACCGGATCAGGGTTCCCACATTTTCCGGATCCTGAAAAGGAATCAGGATGCTGCAACCTGGAGGAAAACCCGACGACGGATCCCACTCGTTGATTTCAGGAGTTTCGACCTGCAGAAGCGGTGCGCCGGTGCCGAAAAGATCAAGGGTTCGGAACAGAGACGTGGCAAGCTGAATCCAGGCAATGTGGGCCGGGGCATCGGCGGGAGGAGGACTCCTGTCGTCGGAGCTGATCCATGCCTTGCACAATTCGGGGAAGTCTCGAAGCACCTCTCCGATCAGCTTGCGCCCGCAAACAAGGGCCTGCCCCTGTTTCCTGATTCCCCGGCTGGCATGCAGCTTCTTGAGATCCTTGAAAATCTCGTTATGCTCGCTTTCAATCTTGCGGTACGGATGTCTCTTCATTGCCGCTGCCCTCGAACTCCACGCCGGCTCGTCCAGCCGCTCGAACACCACCAGTCTTCTTTCATGGGCTGTGCCCGGAATGGAATACGCTACATCCCGAACCAGGCGGTATGTTCGCCTATGCCGCTCGACTGCTTCGTCGATTTCGTCGCCGCAGCGAGGTCCCTTCATGAAAATGGCAAGCCCCCGCCGGGAAAGGCATCCTTCTATTCGACTCAATGTCGCACTCACCGACTCGACGGCGCGCGTGATGACCCCGTTGACCGGGTATTCCGAACCGGGATGAATTCCCTCCGCCACCACCTGCACATCCTGCAGTTTCAGCCTGCTGACCGCTTCCTCGATAAACTCCGACCTGTTCTTTCGGCTTTCAGCCAGCAGGATTTCCAGGTGAGGCATGAAAATCTTGAGCGGGATTCCGGGCATGCCCGCACCGGTGCCCAGATCGAGTAAAGGAGATGGCAGATCGATCATTTGAGCGGGCAGCATGGAATCCACGTAGAGTTTCAGCACCATGTTCGAAAAGTTGTGAATACGGGTGAGATTCAGTTGGGGATTGAAATCTCGCAGGAGCTGGTGGTATGTCCATAACTGGTCGAGCTGAAACGGAGACAGTTCGATGCCGCTTCGCCTGAGGAGGGCGGACATTGCTTCCGGGCCGGGTCCGGTGGAGGTGTGGGTCGGGATAACGCCTTTTATTCGCACAATGCCTTACCTGGTTGGTTGGAAAGCCTGGCCAAACCCTGCGGGACGGCCGGCGGTGACATATGCGCACAGAACCTGGAAAACCGTCTCCTCGATCGCATCGCATCGGGCAGTCTCAGCGGCCGATACGCACCCGAACGAACCAGACAGGTCGAGAAAGCAGAAATGGGGAGCAACTTTTTCTACCATCCATCGTGGCCTGTTCTCTATGAAGACAACCACCTGCTCGGTCTATATAAACCAGCGGGACTGCTTGTTCAAGGAGATCGCACGGGAGAAGAATCTCTGCTCGAACTCGCCAGGGCCTGGTTAAAGGATCGATATGCAAAACCCGGCAATGTATTTCTCGGAATGATCCACCGCCTGGACCGCCCCGTTGCGGGAGTCGTACTTTTCTGCCGGACATCCAAGGCGGCCGGGCGCCTCAGCCTGCAGTTCCGGGCCAAGACGGTCAGGAAGACATACCTGGCCGTCTTGGAAGGCGAGATCCGACAGGCGTCGGGCCGGCTCGTGCACCACCTGGAAAGGATCGAGGGAAGATCGACCCGTGTTCTGAACACGCCGACTCCCGGCAGCCGGGAAGCCGTCCTTTCGTTTTCGCTCCTGGATTACGACCCGGAGCGGCGTTTGAGCCTGGTCGAGGTGGATCTGGAAACAGGAAGACATCACCAGATTCGAGCCCAGTTCGCTCACCTGGGACATCCCGTTGCCGGGGATCTGCGCTATGGAGCCTCCGCGGCGCTGCCGCAAAAGCAGATCGCTCTTCTCGCCAGGGAACTCGCCGTGGATCACCCGGTCAGCAAAGAACGCATCCGAATCCTATCCCCTCTCCCCCGCTCCTGGCCCTGGCTCGCTTCCTTTCACCCGGATTCACCCGCTCCCCCCTGGAACTGGACTGAACTCAGGCCGCTTCTTTCCCCGTGGCTCCATCCTCCAGGCTCTTGTCCATTTCCAGAGACTGTGAAAGAATGACAACCGCGAACCCGCGCGCGTCGACGTTTCCTGCCCGTGAAAACCCGGGCTGAACCGTACATTTCATGAATACATCAACCAGGTCAAGGAGGAAAACCATGGGCGAATTGATGCAGATCATCAAGGAAAGGCGAAGCATCCGTAATTTTCTTCAGGAAAGAGACATCCCCGAAGATGTGCTCAACCAGGTACTGGAGGCCGTAAAGTGGGCTCCTTCGTGGGCCAACACACAATGCTGGGAACTGATCATCGTCAGGAACCAGGAAATCAAATCGAAACTCCAGGAAACGATGGGCAAGGGAAATCCCGCGTCAAAGGCCATCGTCGAGGCGCCGGTGGTCCTGGCCGTCTGCGGCCGACTGAACATTTCCGGCTATTACCAAGAACAGGTAACCACCAAGTTCGGTGACTGGTTCATGTTCGATCTCGGGCTCGCTACCCAGAGTCTCTGCCTTGCCGCACACGACCTGGGCCTGGGAACCGTGATCGTCGGGTTGTTCGACCACGACAAGGCGGGGCAGATCCTTGGAGTCCCCGCGGGGTACGAACTGGTCACACTCATTCCCATCGGATACCCGGCCCGTGGATCGGGGGCTCCCAAGAGAAAAGAGATCTCGGAATTCACTCATCGCGACAGGTTCTGACAGTCGGCATCGTCCACCAGACCCGCCCGCAGGAGTATCCTCCGGAATCGCCTGTTCCCGCTACCTATCCGGGAGATACTCCCGCGTTGCTTGCTCACCCGAAGGGACACCCAAAACGCTGCCTGCCTTTTTCAGACTAAACAACTTCATTCCCGCAAAAAGGCGGGAATCCAGTCTGAGCGCAGATCTCGCTGTAGAGGCAATGATGTTGCTGTGTGGAACACGTTGTTGTGTGGGTGTTCGACGGAGGAAAGGTTCTCTGAGGTAGGCTTTTATGGAGAAGCTTTTCTTTTCCACCCCGTCCCTGAGACCGCCTGATGCGCATTTGTTATTTTTATCTGGCGAAACTTAGTTTACAATCGCTTAAAACGCATGGGGATGATCGTGATCCGGTTCCCGCTCGTACACTGTAGAGCGCAGGCAGGCGGTTCGAGTGAACGGGACTTCGGGAAAAAGCGAGGAGACAAGATGGCACAGACCGGCGACACCGATATCAACCTTGCCCTCAAGGCTCTCAAGATCGGCAACAAGGTGCGGGAACTCCGACAGAAGAACAAGTTCACTCTCCAGGATCTTGCGGCGAGAACAGGGCTTTCCAAGCCGTTTCTTTCCCAGATTGAAAACAACCGGGTGATCCCCCCCGTGCCGACGCTGATGAGGCTCGCCAGGGGGTTGAACGTCAGCATGGCTCATTTTTTTGAACACGAAAGCGGGGCGGACAAGATATCCATTACCAGGCGGGAGGAGCGGGTGACGGTCGACCGTCGTCCTCACCAGGATAAAGGCAAGGTGCATTACATCTACACCGCGCTGGAAACCAAGAAGACTCACAAGAGCATGGAACCTTTCCTTGTGGAATTCCCCGTTCAGGACTCGGAACAAATGGTCTTCATGAGCCACGAAGGGGAGGAATTCATTTATGTGATGGAGGGGCGCCTTGAATTTCGAACCGTCGATCGCGTGGAGATATTGGAGCAGGGAGACAGCATCTACATCGAATCCGATCTGAGTCACAGCTTCAGGCGTTTGAGTTCGGAGCCCGCAAAAGCTCTTGCGGTGGTCTGGACGAGACATGGAGCGTAAAAGCCGGCCCCGCGGAACCTCCTGGTGGATTCTTCGATAGATCGTTTACCGCTCGACGGCAACACGGGCGCTGACCCTGTTGGTCCTCAGAAGTTTGCCATCCTGGTAGTATTCGACGTAACACTCCAGCCTGTTGTGAACAGGCTTCACATCTCTTGGATGAAATCTTACGATCAACCGGCCCCGGTAGTCCAGCCTCATATTCTCCCTGCCTACACAGAAAACGGGGGAGGTCTGCCCCTTGAGATCCTCAAGGGAATCGACGCACGTGGGATCCAGTCGCTGGGTACTCCAGTCTTCCGCGGAATAGCAGTACAGTGAAGGCGATCGAGTGTAGATCTGCTCTGCCATCCACCTGAAACAGACATTCTTGAACTCCGGTTCTTCGTCCGCGTTGTAGGTCAGAATGGCGTCGTAGGGCAGTTCTTCCCTGACGACATCGGGCATCTGAAGGCTGACCAGTCTTACCGGTTCATGAGAAAGAGGGGGAAAACTGAAGGTACTGCAAGACGAAGCAACGAACAACAACCCCAGCAGCAAGATCCACTTTATGGCAGAACTCGAAGGCATGTCTTCTCCTTTCCTTCCATTCCACACATTCACCCCATCCCCGGCAGTCCCGATCCCAGGCATATCCCCGCTTTTCCCCTCATCCACTCGAACAGACCAAGCCCCTGCCTCCATCCGCACATCCGGACGACGAATCGTTCCATCCAAGGGCTTACGATCTAAAGGGAATCATGATTCTTACAAACGTCAACGTCGTCACTCGACATTCCGCAATAAAAGAAGTGAAGGATCGTCGTCTTTACTCCAGAAGCGTGCCGGGGGCGTGCAGACCTTCCGCCTCCAGTCCGCAGTGTTTACTGCCCAGGGGCCGCCCAAGTTTCCGTTCGAGCGCCTGAACGACCGAGGAAAGCATGGAAGGAGATATCCCCGTCTCGACGCCCATGGATTCGAACAGGTGCACCAGGTCCTCCGTGGGTATATTCCCGGGAGCCGAGGGGACGAAGGGACACCCCCCCAGGCCTCCACAGCTGGAATCAAAGGACTTCACTCCCGCCTTCCACGCAGCCCGCACATTGGCCAATCCGATTCCCGACGAATCGTGCAGATGCAATGAAACGGGAGCATCGCAGGCGTCTTTTGTCCTGCGGACCAGATCCGTGACCGTTTCCGGGCGGCCGACTCCCGGAGTATCTGCCAGGCTGATTTCATCAGCTCCATGCACGATGAATCGTTTCACCATCTTTACGACAACTTCCGGAGGCACGTGCCCCTCGAAGCGGCACCCGAATGCATTCATGACCCCGGCGCGAACACTCAGCCCCTTCCCTTTCGCCTCCTGGATCAAACCCAGCACATCCGCCATGGCGTCGCCGACGGAACACCCCGCGTTCTTCCTGCTGTGCGTTTCGCTGGCGGACACATACACAGAAAGATGTTCGATCCCGCAGGCGAGAGCCCGTGCAAGCCCTTTCCTGTTCAGAACCAGGACCGAATAGACCACTCCCTCCCTGTGGCGGATCCGCTCGAACACCTCTTCTGTGTGAGCCATCTGAGGCAGCCTGCGCGGGTCGACGAACGAACCGACCTGGATACGCCTGAAGCCGCATTCCGAAAGGCCGTCCACGAGGTGGACGCGTTCCTCGATCGTGAACGGCACGGCCTCGTTCTGAATCCCGTCCCGGGGGGTATTTTCCTCGATCAGCACTTCGACTGCTCGTTCGGAAACCATGCCCTCATCCTGCCTTGACAACCTGTACCACCCGAAAGGTCGAGTGGTCGCGTGGCGGAATGCCATCTGAAGCGGACCATACTTTACCCGGCCTCTCGTGACATGGAAAGAGAAATCTGCCCCCTTTTCCCAAGCAGTCCTTTGATTTCTTTCCGGAAAAATGGATGAATGCTCCGGAAAGGTTGGGCTTTGTTTACCGGACTAAATTCATTATACTCTAAAAAGGTTGACCAACGGTACAGGTGCCATGGCTGGAGGAGAGATGAACGACGATTCAGAAACCGCGGGAGCGCAGGACCGACAAGAGCCGAAAATCCCGCAGGCCGCTCAGGGAAACAAAGATGCCGGAAAACAGGACGGCGGCCGAAAAAGGTTCCAGATAGACATCTTCAGAGACTGGTGCAAGGCGTGCGGCATTTGCGCCGCGTTCTGCCCGAGGCATTGCATTCAACTCGATGAAGAAGGTTCTCCCTTTGTCGAGGACTCGAGCCGCTGCACCGGCTGCGGCTGGTGTGAACTTCATTGCCCGGACTTCGCCATCAGTGTTCGGCCTCTCAATGAGAGAAAAGACGGGGTTGCTGAACACAACGATTGATGGAGCAACTGCACGCATATCCCGCGCCGGGCCTGCTCACCCGTAGATCCACCGCTGATCGACCGTGAGAGCCCCCTCTTCGTTCATCCTCGATCGAAGCGGACCTGACCAGTCGTCATTGAACGGAATTTCCCAGGTTGAAGGAGCCGACCCACTTGATTCCCAAGAAAAGTCCCGGACGCCAGGTTCTCCTCCAGGGGAACGAGGCGATCGTGGAAGGGGCGCTGGCCGCCGGATGCCGTTTTTTCGCCGGTTATCCCATCACTCCTGCCACCGAAATCAGCGAGGTCATGTCTTACCGTCTGCCCGCCGTAGACGGCACGTTTATCCAGATGGAGGACGAGATTGCCAGTTTGGGAGCGGTCATCGGGGCCTCCCTGGCAGGGGTGAAAGCCATGACGGCGACGAGCGGCCCCGGGTTTTCCCTGATGCAGGAGAACCTGGGCTTCGCGTGCGTGGCCGAAGTTCCGTGCGTCATCGTGAACGTCATGCGCGGAGGTCCAAGCACGGGGCTGCCGACCCACGTGAGCCAGGGGGACGTGATGCAGGCCCGCTGGGGAACCCATGGCGATCACCCCATCATCGTGCTTGCCGCATCCACCACCCAGGACTGCTTCGGTGTCACGGTGCGAGCATTCAATCTTTCCGAAAAATACAGGACTCCCGTCATCATCCTGACCGACGAGGTAGTCGCTCACACCCGGGAAAAGATCTACATACCTCACCAGGAGGAGGTGGAAGTAGTGGACCGCATTCGTCCCAACATGCCCCCGGACTGGTACATCCCCTACGAAGACAACAGCCGCGGAGTCCCACCCATGAGTCCTTTCGGAGAAGGGTACCGCTGCCATGTGACGGGCCTTATCCACGATGTGCGGGGGTTTCCGACGCAGCGCCCGGACGAGATTGTCGCCTTCATGAATCGGCTGTTCAGGAAGATCAACCAGCATTTCTTCGACATTCAGACGGTCAGCGAGGAGCATATGGACGACGCCGAGATCGTGGTGATCGCCTATGGGTCCGTGGCCAGATCGGCCCGCCGGGCAGTCAAGGATGCCAGGCTGCGGGGAGTGAAGGCGGGTTTGGTTCAACTGGTCACTTTGTGGCCCTTTCCGCGCCAGATTGTCGAGCCACTGTTGAGGCGGGTGAAGGCAGTGCTGGTGCCGGAATTGAACATGGGGCAGATGTCGAGAGAAGTGAAGCGAGTCAACCAGGGGGCGACCCGCGTCGAGACTCTCAACCGCATCGACGGCTCGCTGATTACGCCCGGTGAAATCCTGAACCGGTTGATGAAGATGTGAAAGGGAAGAATCCGGCCATGGCAGAGATCACCAGGTTGATTCACAAGTACTTGAGGCACGACAAGAAATTTCCTCATGTCTGGTGCCCGGGATGCGGCAACGGCATTCTGCTCGGCTCCCTCATCAGGGGAATCGACCGAACGGGCCTCGAAAAGGACGACATCGTCATCGTATCCGGAATCGGCTGCTCGGGCAGGATTTCCGTTTATGTGGACTTCAATACCCTGCATACGACTCACGGAAGAGCTCTCACTTTTGCCACCGGCATCAAGCTGGCCAATCCCAGGCTTCATGTGATCGTGATCATGGGTGACGGAGACGCCACAGCCATCGGGGGAAATCATTTCATCCACGCGGCCCGGAGAAACCTCAATCTTACGGCAATCGTGGTCAACAACAGCATCTACGGCATGACGGGAGGGCAATACTCGCCCACGACCCCCTACGGAGCCCTGGCCACGACTGCTCTGTACGGAAATATCGAGCACGCCTTTTCCATTGCGGAACTCGCCGTGATGGCAGGCGCCGGCATGGTGGCGCGTGGTACCGTCTACCATGCTTCTCTGCTCGACGACCTGATTGAAAAGGCGATTATGAAGCGCGGCTTCTCCGTGGTGGAGGTCATCAGCCATTGCCACACCCAGTACGGGCGGAGAAACCTCATGGGTGACGCCGTCGAGATGATGCGGCGGCAGAAAGAATCGGCCGTAAAGATCGAAAAGGCTGCATCCATGTCGGAAGAGGAACTGCAGGGCAGGTTCACCATCGGAATCCTGGTCGACAGGGATCTTCCGATCTATACTCATGAATACCGGAAGATCAGGGAAGCCGCCAGGGCGGCGCCGTCCAGAATCCGATGATTCTGCAGCATCGATATCGGGGGAAAAGAGAAAGGTCATGGCGAACAGGTACGAGATCCGTTTAAGTGGTTCCGGCGGCCAAGGCTTGATTGTTGCCGGCATCATACTTGCCGAGGCGGCGGGCATTCACGACGGCAAGTACGTGTGCCAGACTCAGAGCTACGGCCCGGAAGCCCGCGGCGGCGCGAGCAAGGCGGAGGTGGTGATCAGTGAAGAGGAAATCGATTACCCCAAGGCGATCAAACCCGACGTCCTGCTGGCCATGAATCAGAAAGCATGCGATGCTTATTTTTTTGACATGAAGCCCGACGGCATGCTGGTAGTCGACTCCACCTTCGTCAAGCAACTGCCCACCACGCGCGCGATCTCCATTCCGTTTACCCACCTTTCCCGGGAAAGATTCGGCAAGGAAATCGTAGCCAACATCATTGCACTCGGAGCGCTTGTCACTCTGACCGGTGCCGTTTCACTGAACAGCATCGAGGCCGCCGTGTTGAACCGGGTGCCTCCAGGCACAGAGGAACTGAATAGAAAAGCCCTGACGGCGGGCATTGAAGCCGCCAGAGGCTTCCTGAACGAGAGGTTATCCAGAGAGTCTCATGCGAGTTTTACTGACGAATGATGACGGAATCTACGCCAAGGGAATCGAATCCCTCTACATCGCCTTGAGCCGCGATCACGCGGTGACTGTTGTCGCGCCCGAAACGGAACAGAGCGCCGTGGGGCACGCCATTACATGGCTCGATCCCCTCAGGATCACCCCCGTGAACCGCAACGGTCATTTCTTCGGCCATGCTCTGAACGGAACACCCGCCGACTGCATCAAGATCGCCATTGCGGAACTTCTGCCGTCCCCTCCCGACGTGGTCGTTTCAGGCATCAACATGGGAGCCAACGTCGGCGTGAACGTGATTTATTCGGGAACGGTCTCCGCCGCAACCGAGGCCGCCATACTGGGAATTCCCGCTGTTGCAGTGTCCATCGATTCCTTTTCCCCACGAGATTTCAGTTCGGCGACTGAATTCATCCCACGGCTTCTCAAGGCAATCGAAAAGGAAGGGATGCCGCCCGGCGTGTGCCTCAACGTAAACGTCCCGGATGTTCCCGCGGAAGAGGTGAACGGAATCCGTATCACTCATCAGGGCAGTATGAAGTGCGTGGAAAAATACGACCGCCGAGTAGACCCGCGCAGCCACGTCTATTACTGGCTCTGCAACTCCGCCATCCAACCGGACCTGGACCCGTCCGCGGACTCCTCCGCCCTGGCCGGAAAGTATATCTCCATCACGCCAATCCATCATGATCTCACTCATTACGGGATGATCGACGTCCTGAAAAAATGGGAGATCTGACAATAGAGCACACCATCGGCTCTTGGGCTTTCGGGGAGTTTGAGTTCACCCGGCAAACGAGAGGAGCTCCGGTGCTTTTCGCGCAGAGGATGCCGGATGAACCACAATCGTTCCGGAAAACTTCCATAAGCCGTGGGCTCACAACCAACTATGAAACGCACAAGAAATCTGTAATCAGTCTGATCTCCCAGAATAACGGGCTGAACATTCCCGGCATTTTCTCATACATGCGGAGGTACCGACTCGAAAACGCTTTCGATCTCCAGCACCGTCACCACGATATCGTTTGAGGGTTCTCGACAGGAAACCGGCAGCCATCCAGGAACGACTCCGGCCCGGCAGATCCTTTTGTGAATATGACCAGCCGGGCGGAAGTCGAGCTGATTGCCGTGCTGCCGGAGCAATCCCCCGGCTGGCTCAGCCAAGCAGGCACTTGTGGGGAGACCCCCTCATGCGCCGAACATCACGTTCATCGAATCCATGCAGAATTCATGCAGGTGCCGTTCTCGCCATCCCTGTCAAATCGGGACGTCGATCCCGGGGAGACTCGCCTGACCAGGAAGACTTTCCCGAACGCTTTTCAGACACACCCCTTCGGCACCGCCCGATCCGGCCGCGAGAAGGCCTGTTCACTCCCCTGCCGGACGGGCGGCACACTGGCGCAAGGGTTTCTTGTTCGAAACAGGAGCGCTATTTGCCCTGCGTTCCGATGATATAGCCTGTGAGAGCTCCCGCCGCACCACCGACCGCAGCTCCAACAGCCGCATTGCCTCCTGCGATCGCGGCAAGCCCCGCTCCGCCCGCAGCACCTATTGCTCCGCCGCTGAGGGTCTTCTGCTGGGTGGGGGTCATCCCGGCGCAGCCCAGGGTGAAAACAAACGCCACAAGAACAAGCACATATGCTACACGTTTCATGCGAATCCTCCTTTGTTTCCCGTTGGAATCAGCCACGGGGGCTGCGTTGCTTACTTGGAAAGAGGACGGCCGGCGATTCCGGTCTGGATGTTCGGCTTAATGACATTGTCCCACACGACGCGCATCACGGGGATCTCGGCCTTGTCGGGATTAGCCTGATAGAATGAATCCACTTTTGCCACCACATCGTTGATCGACATGCTGGACATGGCCTCGACGCCTTTCGCCGAGAAGTCGTCCGCCTTGAGTTCGGGGTGTTTTGAAGCCAGTTCCTGCTCGATGGTCATGACATGACCCATACCCCAGATAAACGCAATCTTGGAATCGTGGTCCATTTTGAGCCAGACATCTCCCCTGAGAAGCGGCATCCCGAAGGAATCCTGCATTCTCTGCTCATAGGCTCCCGAACCGGTCTTTCCGCCGACGGAAGCTCCAATGGCTGAACCTGCCACGAGACCCACCGCCACGAGGACGCCCAGTGCAATAATCCATGCGGGTTTCTTCATCCTTACACCTCCTTTGTGTTCGTCATGCTCCACGTATTGTCCATTCCCTTGCCATTTCGACCTCAACCGATGGAGAGCGTCTGCCAGGCGTGGCAGTAATCCTCCACTGAATCCAGATCCCTGCTTTCCGGCGAATGCTCGTATCGTCTCGGCAGACGCAGACAATTCCGGGTATTTGCGAATCCCTTGAATAAAAGGGTCTGAATGACGACCGCGGACATGGAAGGATTTTCATTCTTCAAAAGATCCTGGACCATGGCGCTTTGATGGATCCATGAAAACTGACGGACGATCACTGCTCTGCTCTTCTGACAGGCACAAAATCGGCAATGTTCATAAAATAATGACTCGACCCAAAAGCACAAGTGCCAAAGCCTTCTGCTACGGCTCTCGGACGGCGATCGCGACGGCTTCGGTGTGGACCACAACGACTTCGTCGCCTTTCTTGACTCTGTCGAAGTTCTTGACCCCTTTGTCCACTTTCAGGGAAACCGACCTTCCTTCCGGTCCCTGGAGGGTAACCGTGCGTTTCTTGTGGTCAATATCCTTCACCAGGGCCTTGACTTCCGAAGTGCTCACGGCGATACCCGCGGGCTTCTCTCCCAGCGGCGCCACTTCCACCATGTCCAGCTCGCCTGCGGCCGGTTTCCCCCCTGACTTTTCCACGTAGACCGCTATGGAATCGAAGTATTCCGCTACGATTTCGTCACCCGTTTTGATCTGGTGAAAGTTGCGGACCTCTTCGCCCACTCTCACAGTCACAACGTTCCCTTCGGGTCCTTTCAGGGTCAGAAGTCGGTTCTCGTGGTCCACAACTTCGACAGAGGCCTTGATGACCACCACTTCCGTCATCACCACGCCCGGCTTGTTTCCCTCCTTCTTCTTTGCAGCTGCCGCGGGTGCCGCAGCGACCACCAGGCTGAGAGCCAGCATCAATGCCCATTTCTTCTTCATTGAACTCCTCCTTTGAAAAGTTGATGGATGGGACGGCCAACACCGCACAAACAAGACTCCCCGACATAAAAAAGCCAGATGACGACAATCCTTGGCCTGCACAGTTCCGCCGGGTACCTCGCACCGCCTGCCCCGGTTTCACGGGAAAAGCGGGCACCGGACAGAACGAGGCAAAGACGAAGGACAAGACAAATCATGGACAGGCGGTCAACTCAACCTGCCGGAATCGATCGAAATGAACAGCTTTACGGCTTCCTGCCTGAAACGGAAGATGTGTTCAAGACGGTTTCTGACGAAAGGGTATGCTATTTCGCCCAAAGGCTGCAGAGGAAGGCGATATTGCACCTCATCCTTAATGGTCGTCCCGCCGGCATGCTCCTGAAAGACATGGTTGTGAACCCAAAGACCGTACGGCCCTTCCAGTTGTTCATCGACAAACCGGAAGGGCGGTTCCCACAGGGAGATCACCGTACGCCACTTGAACGGAAATCCGAAAAGCTGCAGCCGGTAGTCGATCAACGTGCCTTCGGACATGCGGATGGGCCGTGGTGTCAGGATATGGAAGCGCAGTTCCGGTGGAGTGATCAGTTCGAGATGGAACGCATCGCAAAAGAAGGAGAAAACTTCCTCGACCTTCAGAGGGATGTCCATGCAGGTTTTCAAGGTATGCGTCATTCCAGCGTTTCCCACTGATCGAGATTCGCAGCATCGCCGGGTTTCTCTTCTGTGTCTGCCTGCTTCGAATCGGTCCCCCCCATTCGAGAAGGTCGCGCTTCACCCACATGCAACCGGCGACATCTTCCGCCGTTCGAAAGGAAGGCTGCATCCATCGACAAGCCTGTCCCCGCTATTCTCCTCCTTATCCCGCCTTTCGGACACTCCGGGCCGTTTCGCGGGCAACGACATCGTGGACGGACGTTTCGCCGTTCAGGCATTGAATTGAAAGGTCCGGATCAGGCCGAGACCGGCCCGGTGCTGCCCATGGATCTCCCATGAGCCCTGCCAGGCCATAACATCGAGCAACGCCGGTCTTCGGACGGAGCAGCCATGGCCATTCAAGGTGCGAGCAGGCCGTTGGATTTCATGTAGCCGGTCAATTCCGACGCGATCTCGGAGGCGGCGTTCTTCACGTCCTTTTCCGAAGCGTTTCCGGACAAAACGAACTTGGCCGCGGCCACGTACGGGTTCAAAGTGACAACGGCACCCGGTTTCCTGCCGCTTCCCGTATGTGTCCCCATGACCAGGAAAGGATCCTCGGGATACGAAGCAAGGTCGGATACCTCGACTTCGATCTGCATGTCCGTCGCTCCGGAACCAAAACCGACGACCGCCCTGCGCACCCTGTTCCCTTCATCGACTTGGACGAACTGACCTCTTACAATCCACCCTTTCCGGGGAAGAGAATGAACGGCATCCAGGCGTGTCGCGGGGAGATTGCGTTTCGTGAGCTCACCAGTCAATGAGTCCGCCAGGAGATCGACCAGTCCTGCCGCGGTGGTTTCCGCATCCTGATGTCTCTGAAGCGGCCCCTGGCCTCCAAGAATTCTTCCACCGCGCAGGCGCCCGCGGTCTTTGAGTATTCCATCGTCTTCCCTGATATCCGCGACGTCGATATCGAAGTCCGCCACGTAGATCATCTGCGGTTTCGAGGCAGGCCTGTATGTCCCACCATCCACTTGGCCGGCGGCCACCGAGTATCCAGCGGAAATTTGCGTGACCCACATCAGTGAGACCGCGATCACAGCACAGCGGATCAGCCTCATTGTCAACTCCTGATTATCATCGATTTGGCAGATGCCCCATGCGTCAGATTCCCGAACGGCTCCCCCCTCTGAAGTCCCCCTCACTGCCGCCGAAAAACCTTCATCCTGTGGACCCTTTTCGCAACACGCATCCGCTGGAGGAAAGCAAAACGATTCACTGGCTATTTTATCTCACACTCATGTGTTCAATTCAATCATTATCCATTCATGGAAAATATGGACCCACATCAGAAGATAAATCCCAAGTCTCTTATCGGGTCTCCTCCACTTTTTCATCATGAATTTCAAGAAAGCACCGATTTATAAAACATGATTCTTTTACAAATAGCTATGTATCTCCGCACTGCAGAAGCGTTTTTTTGAGGAAGAAGGAGACTCGAAATGAATAGCGGACATCGAGCATCCACTTGTGGTTCGGACAGGAAGGAAGAGACGGAAGCATCCATTTCGATGCGCAACACCGTCAACGGAGATGGGACCGCCAAGGAACGGCGAGGGTTGGATCACATACCGGCGCTTCCTGTATTTGGACATCTCCACGAGACGGCGGAAAGAGCTTTCCCCCGTTTGCAGCTTTCAGCTTCGATGAAAGCCGAGTCCGGATTCATTCGACTGGTTACCGTACGCACTGATCAAATGGACTCCATTATCCATCCGATTCAGGAACAACAACAGATTCCATTCTCAAGGAGGTTATCCGTGACAGGGAAACTCTTGCACCTTGCCGCCAACATCGTTCATGCTCAGGCATCCGTCACTCAGATGTCTCCCGACCAGATCGAACTCACATTGCTCAAGACCTTTACCGCATTGCAGAAAATGCAGAACGCCGAGGAAAGGGGAATTCAAATGGACCCGTCGACCTCCGTCGAAGGACTCCAGGGGGAAAATCAGTCACCCGGACGAATGAATCCAATGGATTCAATAGGTAAAGACGCCGTTGTTTGCCTCGAATGCGGCATACACATGCGGCAACTCACTTCCAAACATCTGAGCACCCACGGTATTACTCCCCGTGAATACAAGAAAAAATGGGGTTTCCCCCTCAAGCAGGCTCTCTCCGCCAAGTCTCTCACAAGGGCCAGAAGCAAAGCCGCAAAGAAGAAGGGGCTGCCTCAAAACCTGATGAAGTTTCTGGAAGACAGGAAAACCCAGAAGGGGAACGAGAACAACAGGCCAGCCGTTGAAAGCTCGATCCAGACCGGTCATGGCAGAGACAAGAACCGGCAGGCCAAACAGAAGCCGGATCCTGGTATTACTGCATAGAACACCCGGGCTGATTCATCACCCGATCCATGCCGGGCATCGAAGGCCCTGCAGCCCGGTTCAAGAATACGGAAGCCCCCAAAAGAGGGCTAGCGGCCCCACAATGAAACAGAAGGCCCTTTCATGTACTCCTGGTAGGGATTGACCGCAACGCCCTGGCTGCCCCTGCGGCCGGGCACGGGGGAGGCCTGTGCCTGGCTTGACCAGAGCGATCCGCCCGGGGCGGGCGGCTGGCTCTGTGGCGGTGCAGCAGGAGCGGCTACGGAATTGAAGCCCGTGGCTGGAGATGTCGTCCAGCCCGAAAAGCCGGACGAGGAAGGAAGTCCACCCATGGCATCCATGGGGATCATGCCGAACTGTGAAGAGAATGCGGAGGATTCCATCCCCATGGGCTGACTGCCTGTCGCTCCCATAAGAGTCTGAGTCCTGGCCGGTGCGAGGAGGGCAAGACTGCGCAGACCGCTGCCCAGGACAACAGGCTGAACTTCGGGGCCGTACCGGCTCACGGCGGGTTGGAGCAGGTCATCGGAAGCGGTGAACAGGTTGGGAACAGGGCCGTACCGGCCGGGAACCGGCGCATTCCCATTCCTCATCGATAAAAAGCTCCGCAGCTGTTCGTACAAGTCTTTCGTGGGATCGAAAGAAATGGTCGCAGCATTGAGGTCCGGCCCGTACTGGCCCGGCATCACTGAAGCAGGCCTGCCGGGACCAGAAGGCATGGCAGGCAGTCCCGCCAATGAGGGAATCTGATCGGCAAGACCGGGAAACAGTCCGAACTGCAAAGGCAGAGACATCTGGTCGCCATAGGGAATCTGGCCGGGCATCAGGCCGAAGGCATTTCCGAAAGGCTGACCGCTGTAGTCTGCAAAAGGATTGAAAGCCGACCCGGACGCCGATGCTCCAGATCCGAAAATACCGCTTTGCGGAGGCATCGAGCCTGCAGCAGGAGTATCCATTTTCAGGACCTTCTGCTTCGCGACTCCCTTGGCGCCTTTGCCGGCAGGCACATCGGTCCAAGCCGCCAGCACAAGAACAAGACTCAGCGCCAATACCACAGTTCTTCTCTTCATGTAGTCCTTCCTTCTTTCAATATGTACTCAGAGTTGTATTATCCTTGTTTTCCGCTGAAATCTCAACCGAGTTCTCGATCAGCTTCCTGAGTCCCTTTCCGAGGCCGGCCGCACCGGCCTTCAGCAGGCGCCATTGTGCGGGTGAGACCGGTTTTTTCCGGCAATACCGGCTTCAGCTTCAGCGGCCTACCCATGGACCGTTGTACAGATTTCTTCCATTCGCCCTTGTTTCTTGTTCATGCTTGTTCATACAACATTTTCTCATGCACGAATATCTCCGGCGCTTTTCACCTGTCCGGTGTTTTTCACGCAAAGGATCAAAGGCATCACAACGTCGTTCCCGCCTTCGCGGGATGAGGGTGTATAATTTTCAGGATAACGTTGTGTTGCCAAGTAACGTTGCAATATCCACGGGAATGATGTTCCGATGTCAAGTGACCTCCCGATGCCATCGACCCTTTTCGCGAATGGCACCGGATGCGTGAAACGCACCGGAGGTACTCGTTTTCCGGATGAACCACCTCTCTGCGACCACTGTCTGAATGCGCATTTTATGAGAAGAACCTTTTTTCTTGAAAGAGGAAGGCCGGCGGACTACTGTTCCCATTCCTTGAATGTATCGCCGGAATCTGTGAGGAGTCGCCCCATGCATCTGGAGTTATTGTCTGAAATTCAACGGGAAGCCGCATGTTACATCTCCGGACCAGTCATTATCACTGCGGGAGCCGGAAGCGGCAAGACAAGGACTTTGACGGGCAAGATCGCCCATCTCGTCAATAGCCTGGGGTTTTCCCCCGACAAGATCCTCGCCATTACCTTCACAAACAAGGCAGCCGATGAAATGAAGGGAAGGCTCGAGAAGATCACCGGACGGGGGATCGACGAATTTCCGTGGGTGAGGACCTTTCACAGTGCCTGCTTCAAGATCCTCAAGGAACACTGCCAACTGCTCGGATACGCCAAGCCGCTGATGATACACGACACGTCCCAGCAGAAAATGCACCTCAAGAAGGTGCTGGCGGAATTGAACCTGGACAGCAGGTATTTGAATGCAGCGGCACCCATGATTTCCAGAGCCAAGAATTCGGGACATCCACACAGATATCTCGACCTTTCCGGAAGACTTCCCAGAAGCCGGGAAATCTATCGCCGCTACAACGAAATGCTCGAATCGAACAATTCGGTCGATTTCGATGACATCCTTTTCCTGGTCCGCGACCTGCTGAAGAACTTTCATGGCATAGCAAAGAAGTACCGGGAATCGTTCGATTACATTCTCATCGATGAATTCCAGGACTCTAACGCAATCCAGAACCAGATTGTGGACCTGCTCGTGCGGGACGGCAATCTTACCGTGGTGGGAGACGATTACCAGAGTATCTACAAGTTTCGTGGAGCCGATCCGTGTCATTTCATCAATTTCCCGAAAAACTATTCGGATGCGAAGGTGTTCAGACTCGAGGAAAACTTTCGCTCCACGGCGCCTATTGTTGAAGCCTCGGATCTTCTCATCTCCCGCAACTGCACGCGGATCGAAAAGCGGTGTTTCAGCCGCCGGTCCGGTCCGCCGGTGGAACGACTTGAACTGGCCAACGCAGACGAGGAAGCCTGGTGGGTTGCCGATAAGTGCTGGAAGTGCTTGAATCTGGACGGCATTCCCCTGGAGGACATCGCCATTCTTTGCCGTACCAAGTTCACATCCCTTCCCTTCGAACGCGCACTGCGGGCCGCCGGACTTCCCTACGTGATGGTGGGAGCCCAGGGCTTCTTTCAAAGAAAGGAAGTCCAGGATATCCATGCATACCTCGTCTGCGCCGTCAATGTGCAGGACGATATATCTTTTGAACGCATTATCAACATACCCAGAAGAGGCATCGGGCCCGGCACCGTGAAAAAGCTTTACGCGTGCAAGGAAAGAGACATGTCTCTGCAGGAGGCTGCCAGGAAGGCGATCCGCACCGGTGTGGTTTCAGGCAGGGTTGCCGCGAACCTCAACACCCTGCTGCTCCTCCTCGACTCCATCCGGCACGAAAAACCCGAATCCGCCATGCGCACGGTCATCGAGCAAACATCGTACGAGAGGCATCTGCAAGATTTTTCGGACGACGAAGAGGATTTCGCTGGCAGGAAGGACAACATCAAACAGATGATCTTCGATGCGTCGAGCAAATCGACCATCCCCGACTACCTCGAAGACGCTTCCCTCATAAGGGATGACCAGGATCTCTCCGACAAGAAGACGGGGATCAGACTTTCAACAATCCATGGAGCCAAGGGGCTGGAATTCAGAATTGTCTTCGTCGTGGCTCTCGAAGAAGGCCTCCTGCCGCACAGAAGATCCATCGGTTCCGACATCGAACAGCAAGACGAAGAGGGCATTGAAGAAGAACGCAGGCTCATGTATGTCGCCATGACAAGAGCATCTGAAAGGCTCTACCTGACCTGCGCCATGCACCGGCGCGGAGAAACGATGCTCCCCAGTCGCTTCCTGAATGAATCCAGGCGGGATTAGCGTGATTTTGGCGGGATTGATCAGGAACTGGCGTGATTATGGCGCGATTTAAAACGAGCAGGCAGGAGGCTCCAAAAGATGCAGCTGTCGGGATTCAGGCCTCACGCAAGGATTTCCGCCGTCACAGACTACTTTGGCATTAAAGTTGCTTTCCATAGAAGACAAGCAAGAGCTTAACTCTTTCCTCCTCAGAAGCCGGCCGGTCCGCCCCACCTGCCGGTTTTTTATTGTCGTTTTCCCGCATGTCACTTATCCCCGAGTCTTCCACCCCATTGCGTCGGCGTCGGTGAGGCGGACACGTGCAAAGCCTTTTGCGCATGCGTTAACCGCTGTCGTCTATTGATTGAAATCCGGTGATGCAGCAGGCGAAGGACAGCGTGGAATCCGTACCCAAGCGCCATCCTTCGCCGAAAGCCGGCACTGCGTTATAGCTTAAGGAAGCGCTCCAGGCTCCAGCCCGCCGACCAGGCTGTCAGAATCCCAGGTCCTCGTTGATGAGTACGATCTTTATCCGGTTCTTCGGGTAGGATTTTTCGAGGACGGACCACGCATTGCAGATCCGGTCCGGGCTGTTGCATTCTTCGCAGAAGGCCGTCTTCGCACAGGGCGTCTTCTTGTCCAGGCGCATGGCGTTGACCGGTGCCGCATAGTTCTTGACGCGAAAAAAAGCTCCTTCAAGATCTGGCACAATTTTGTTGCGACCGACGACGACAATCACGTTTTTCGGTCCGAAGGCCATGGCGGCGACCCGGTTGCCGGTCATATCGAGGTTGACCAGTTTGCCTGTTTCCGTGACGGCGTTGGTGCCCGTGACAAAAAGGTCGACAAGGAGCGACTGCCTCCGTCTCTCCAGTGCATCCTCCCGTGGCAGGGCCTTGTCATACGTATCCAGCACCTTTACCCCCGGAAGCTCCTTCAACTGCTCGTAGAGTCCCGAATCCACGACGGTCATGGAACCACCCCAGGAGATGCTTTTGGGCTGGAGCCCGGGCAGGATTTGTTCGACGACGATTCTTCGAGCATGATCGCAATCGTCTGCGAGAAAGACTTCAAAGTGGTTGGCTTCGAGGCTTTTCCTGACATCGGCCAGGCGCATCTGCCAGTAGTGTTCCGCAGGTTTTTCCATCGCTTGCTCCTGTTTCCTTCCTGTCACCCCTGACGAATTGAATCGCAGGACAACCGTCATGTTTCAGACGGTTCGTGGAGTTTTCTTTCGAGCAGCCTGATATGGTCGAATTCCTCGTCTCTTACGGCATCGACCACCTTGAAGATATCGGGATCCGTCACGAATCCCCGGAGGATCTCGTAGAAGGTTATACTGTCCTCTTCGAAGGTGACGGCCACGGCGATGAGGGCCGCCCGATCATGAATGGAAGAGAAATCGACCTCCTGGAGGGAAAAGGCTCGGTCGGCCATGGCGCTGTCGAGGAGCGCCCTGGACATTTCTGCAGCCCACGGCGCATCCTTTTTGAAATCCGCCGCCTTCTTCATTTCCATGAAGTATTCCCGGTGTCGGACTTCCTCATCTGCCAGCCATGCAAGCAGTTCCTTGAGAGATGAATCGGCAGCCACAGCGCACGCATTCCTATAGAACCGTTCACCGTTTTTTTCAATCTGCACCGCAATATCCATAATATCTTCGGCGGAAAACAAGGCTCTTCTCCTCTTGCCGCGGCGAGACCACCGCCTGTCAAACCGCCTCTCCGCAACAGGCAGCACCCTTCCATCCTTGGAAAGTGAAACGACGGCAGGCGTGACCTGGGAGATTTCCCCTTACACTTTGAAACAAGAACCCCGATCGAGTCATGCCTTCTTCGGCTCTTCCGGCCTACCGGCAGCGGGAACTCCGGACTGGCCTTTCTTGAGCTTTCTTTCTTCCTGGAATTTTACAAGGTTTTCGGGAAGCCCTCTTTTCTTCGCCGCCCTGCTCCTGGCCCTGGACAATGACCTGGCCGAAAGCGACTGCTTCAATGGAAAGCCCCATTTCTTCTTGTAATCTCGGGGGTTCAGACCGTGAGAAGTCAGGTGCTTGGTAGTCAACTGCCTCATCTCGACTCCACACTCAAGGCAGATGACTTTGTTCTCCTGGATCGAATCCTTGGGGCTGATCTTTTCCAGAGGTCTGCTCTCACCTTGCACATCCTCGGCCCGTCCCCCCTGGAGCAGAAGTGTACCCTCTTCTTCAGCACTGCGCATCTTCTGCAGCATACCGAAGGTCTTCAGTAGAATCACTTCAATCTCTTCAGGCGTCATCTTGCCCACTGAAGCCTGAGCCTGAGCAATTTCAGCTGCAATTTCATAAATTTTCTTTGTCATCAGGAATCTCCGTTTTCTCATTCCGCTGGTCATCAATAGTCTGATTACACCATATTCGGAAAGACAGGATGAACAATCTTGGATCTTCGCTTTTTCCTCTTCAATTATTGATAAATTGGAACATGAAGTCAATTGCTATAAATTGGATCCGCATTCATTTTCTTGTATGTATCAGAATTAACCCTTATTCTGCAAGGAAGTTTTCATTACCTGGCCTATTCAATGAAAAGCGATGGGCCAAGGAAGAATTCAGTTTCATCGACCTTTCAAAGCTCACGAAGCATAGTCCTTTTTTTTACCGTCCTACAAATGCCGCCTGCAGCGTACTCCTGTCATACTCCCGCCCGTTTTTCTGGTTCTTCCGGTAAACGCGTACCCGGACTGTTGTCGCACACAGGTAGAATACACCCGCAACAGCTTCATTCCGCGAAGGCGGGAATCCAGGAAGCGCAACTGTGGTTGGCGAAAGAGTTCTTGGTATAGATCATGACGGGCAGACCAAACGGTACGCTGTACGTCGGTTTAACCCAGGAAATGGGAAAGAGCCTGGAAGACAAGCTGGATAGAGCAAGGCAATCCCGGGTGGAAAGTACGGCGGGATCTGCGATTGGACTGGATTCCCGCCTTTTGTATGAAACACCCTCTCGGGAAGGAGGTTGGGGCTTTCGCAAGAATGTCATTGTGATGCCGGATGACCTTGAAGAACTGAATGACGTTGTGATGCTGAATGACGATGTGATCTTGGCGAGAATGACGCTGCGATAGCGAATGACGTTGTGATGCCATCGATCCCTTGCGCGGAAAGCGCCGGATGAATCCCAAGAACCGTCCCTGGGCTTTCTCCAGGTACATTATTAGATCTCTGCGATTTTCTACTGTGAAGAAGCTTTGTTTTCCTGGTATAAGACAGCAGTCGAACCCATAACAGGATCGAACGAACGGGAAGAGCACGGGGGTGGGCGCCTGCTTCCTCGCATGAAACGAAAGGCGTTTTCCATGCAAGGCCGGTTGCCCTCGTGATCGGGGTGTTGCGCTCGACTTCGGAGGGGAGAACCAGTCAGGTGGATCCGAAGATAAGACAGGCGATATTCGACCAGGTTGCCAGGGAACCTTTTGCGGAAATGTTCGGCCTGGAACTCGTGGAATTGAACCCCGGCTACTCCAGGGTTCAAATGACGGTAACCTCCGAAATGGAAAACCTGTTCAGACTTGCTCATGGGGGAGCGATTTTTGCGCTCATCGACGAAGCTTTTGAAACTGCGTCCAACTCTCATGGCACCGTGGCGGTTGCACTCAGCATGACGATCAACTATGTAGCTCCCGCATCCCCCGGCAACAGACTCACTGCCGAAGCCCGTGAAGTGAACCGCACTCTCAGAACTTCACTCTATGATATCAGGGTATACGAGGAGGGCGGAGGATTGATTGCCACCTGCCAGGCGGTGGCTTACCGCAAGGGAACCGCCCTGCCGTTCATCCCGGCCGGTTCCTGAGTTTCAGCACGCCGGCAAGCACGGAGGCCAGTTCTTCCGCACGATAGGGTTTCGATACCACGCCACAGACTCCCTCCTTTTTCAGAAGCCACGAGGCGCCGCGCCGCCGGGCGCCATCGCTCGATACGATGGCCCTGAATTCGGGATCGATCTCTCTAAGATTCTGAACCGTGTCTGCACCTGCCGGACCTCCCGATGCATCGAGGTCTATAATTACACAGTCAAACGGCGTCGAAAGTCCCATCGCCTCCTTGTAGACCTCGATCGCTTCCAGGCCGTCCCTGGCAAGTTCGACCTCATAACCCAGGTGCCTCAACAGGTTATTAGGTGCGATTCAGGACGATATCCTCGTCATCCATCACGAGTATTCTGCCTTTCGAGCGCACGAACCTTCCATGCTTTGCTCTTCCGACTTCTTCCTCCGATTCTTCCCGGGATTCCACGGCAGGCAGCAGTACGCTGAACGTCGTCCCATACCCTTCTCGCGATTGTACTCGAATGTAGCCGCCGTGCTTCCTTACGATGGAATACGATGTGGCCAGTCCAAGACCGCTTCCTCTCTGCTTGGTCGTAAAGTAGGGGTCGAAGATTCTCGGAAGTATGTTCTCGGGAATACCCGCACCGGCATCCCTGACGGATATTTCCACATATCTGCCGTCTTTCAGGGGTAGAGACTCTTTCCCATCCAGAACGACATTTGCGGCATGGACCTGGATGTGCCCTCCACCGGGCATCGCTTCCTTTGCATTGAGGACCAGATTGTTGATCACCTGCGCCATCCGGCCCTCATCACATTCAACACACCACAGGTCTTCTTCGATGTAGAAGTCACTGTGTACGCCGGAACCGGCGAGAGCAAAACGAACTGTCTCTAGAAGAAAACCGGGCAGAACGAGCAGCCGCTTGACGGGATCACCCCCTTTGGAGAAGGCAAGAAGCTGCTGAGTCAGGCTTTTCGCCCTCAGGCAGCCTTTTTCCGCTTCGATCAGCTTTTCACCTGCTTCTGCTCCCCGCTTTATCGCCATTGCAGCCAGGGGAATATTGCCCAGGACGGCGGTGAGTATGTTGTTGAAATCGTGTGCAATACCTCCCGCCAGCACACCTATGGATTCGAGCTTGCTCACCCTGATGCGCTCCTCCTGCATCCTTCGCTGTTCTGTCCTATCTTCACAGGTGATGAATCTGTGACCGTTTTCCATTTTCACCACTCTGAAAAGGATCTCACGAACCGCCCCGTCTCTGCAGACCACTTCGAACAGCCGGGTCACCACTTCGTACCCGGCCGCTCTTTCCAGGTCGACTCGCAAGAGCCGAAGAATTTCCTCCCTGCAGGCAGGGTGAGGGAAAGCCAGTGCGAACCATTCCTCGATGGAAGGCAGTTCGGCGAGCGTATAACCGAAAAGCTCCACGAAGCGCTGATTCAAATAGAGAAAACGCCCCCGAGCGTCCAGGATGGCTATGGGGAAGGGGGACAGACCCGCAATGTTCCGGAACCGCTCTTCACTATCGAGCAGGGCTTTCTCCGCCTGCTTGCGCCGGGTAACATCGGTCAGTACACCAACGGAACCCATCAGATTCCCAGACGCATCCAGCCACGGGAACGAATGGTCCCTCAGCCAGGCCTGCGCACCGTCTTTTTTCGTTATGAGATAATCCGCCTGGTATTCGCCCGTCTCTCCCTTCTGCCGCTTTCGTATAATGGCGTCAGCGGAAACCGATCCCTCGCCCGGCATCTCTATTCTGATCACCAGGCTGGAAAACCTGACTGCATCGATCTCATCGGCCGAATACCCCGTGAGTTTCTTTATGGCGGGACCGAGATAATCATAATCCATCGAATCGTATTTCAGGCGATAGATCGCATCGCCGGTATTTCCCGCGAGAAAGCGGAACCGTTCCTCACTCTCCTCCAATGCCTCAACCGCCCGCCTCCTCTCCGTTATATCCCGGGAAACCACGACAACATGGCTGACCACTCCTCTTTCTCCGACGTACGGATACGCACGGACGTCATAACATCTCGTGCCGTGAGCGGATGCCGGGTACCACACCTCTTCATGCAGTTCGGCCCCTTCAAAACAACGGTCTAGAAACTCCTTGATCTTCCTGTGAAATGTTTCCTTGCCACAGAGTCTAAAGACCGATCTTCCCAGGATTTCACTCGATCTGTTCCCAACTGCCCTGCAGAACGCCTCGTTGGCAGCTTCAAAGAAACCGTTTCGGTCGATAAGGGCCATGAATTCCTTCGATGCATTCACGATGAATTCATACTTCTTCCATCCCTCCTCGCTTTCTGTGCGAGTCGTTATATCTTTTCCGATCGCCGTGTATCGAGCACGATCGTCTTATACATCGAGAAACACGCTGCGGGAAACATTCTCCGGATCCAGTTCGAAAACCGCGCAGAAGGATTCATTGGCGAAAGAAAGTCTTCCGTCAGCGCTGAACCGCGCAAGGAACCGCCCACGGCCGTCCAGCGACGGCGCACTCCGGCAAATATTCCACTCATTCACTGCATCATGGACCTGGACCAGGCAGGAAAGCTCGTCCTGAGCACTGTTGCCAAGACGCGTGATCGTCAAATCAAGCAGTCTGAAGGTGGACATCCCGGCGTCCGCCATGCCGCGCGGACTGAACATGGTCAAATCAACGGACAGCGTTCGCCTCACCGCCTGGTTGGGCAAAAGACCCCTGACACCGTCATCGAACAGATCCCCAAGGCCCGGAATGCACAAGACCTGGTCATCCCGGACACCCGCCCACCCGAGGGTGTCCAGAAATGCCCGGTTCACTTCCGTCAGGCGACCCTTCTCATCACAGACGGCCATCGCCGTCGGGGAAGCTGAAGAGATATCCCTGTATCTCGCCCGGGTCGTGTTTCGAATGCTTCTTCTTTTCCCGTCATCGGGTTCGAGTTTTCTCACCTGCAGCCACAATCCGGGCACATTCACGGGAGCCCCCCCGTTGACGCCTCTCGACAAACGCTCCGACGGCAATTTCGAGAATCCGATTGAATCCGTCAGCATAGATATCGTCATCTATCCAGCGGGCCATGAAGTTCCAACCACAGGGGAAAGAAGATCCGGATCGATCCGAAAACAAGACCCGGGAGAGTGCATACCGACGTTCTGCAGCCTGGCGGGCGGGAAAAGGAGATTCGACCCGTAGATCCGTTCGTCCGGATAGAGATCCTTTCACGGCAGGACCCGCCTGGTCTCACCCCGGATTCCGGGATCGGCCTTAAAGGGGCACTCCGACGGCATACAGGCTGGGGCTCCCCGGCACCTGCCCTTGACAGGGTACATCTCCACCAATTCGCTGCACTGCCAGGATTCATCCCATCCCTGCCAGCCGCGCGGCGACGTCGGAGAAGGTATCTTCAGCCGGGCCGCAGCAGCGCAGAAACCCGGGCAGCAGGAAGAGAAACGCGGGGCAGCATAGAACCTTCATCTGCCGAGGGGAATGACCACAAGCGGTTCCTCGCGGGCATCCAGGCTCAGAACCCGCTTTACCCGGGCGTCATCGAAGGCACCGACCACCACTGCTCCAAGGTTGAGCGAGACGGCTTCGAGAAGCACATTCTGCGCAGCGTGGCCCACTTCCATGTGCACGTACCGGATCCCCCTCTCCCCGTACTTTCCCGTCGTGCGATGGAAAAAGGCGGAAATGACCAGGACGGCCGGCGCATCCCGAACAAAGGTTTGGTGCAGTGCTGCTCGATGAAGTTCATCCCGGATATCGGACCGGCCGATCATGAGCAGGTCATGATGATCGGGCCTGTACCTGTAGACTCCCGAGGCCAGGCCGTCCACGTTTCCCGCCGCCAGGACGACTTCCAGAGGATACAGCGCACCGGCGGAGGGAGCCGTTCTGAATCCCCTGGGATGGGTGACCCCCTGCGCAGCCCAGAGCAACCGGGATACCTCATCGAGTGTCAGGGATTCATTTTTGAATGACCTGACAGACCTCCGTGCCGACAGAGTCTTCTCCAGCGACATTCCTCCGTCGATTGCAGGCACGGGCAGACGAACGGCGCCTGTTGACTTTGATTCCGGCATCTTTTCACCTCCCGCTGCGGATCCAGGCATGACCAGTCCCAGAAAGACCACCATGACGACCGCCGCCCGACATCCACGGAAAACCTCCCTAACGATCATTGTCCCCCGCCCTTTCCGTTTCGGTGGAGAATACAACTGCAAAGATCCAGGCAGCAAGCGGCATTCCGGCTACCGGGATACCCGAGAAAATGCCTGTCGTCATTTGAAAATAAAATCCGGCCACAGTCCGGTCAATGAATCGGACTTCTTTTCCGGTTCTTCCGGCATTTTCTCATCAACCGTAACCACGTATCCGGACACCTGCCCCACAAGTGTCGGATACACCCACGACAATGTCGCTTCATTCCCACGACAACGTCATTTGGCATCACAACGTCGTTCCCACAACATCGATAGGGGTAGGAACGGCGCATTGGTTTGCGCCGTTCCTACCCCTATCGATGTAATATTCGAGGGATAACGTTGTCTTGCCAAGTGACGTTGTAATATCCACGGGAATGATGTTCCGATGTCAAGTGACCTCCCGATGCCATCGACCCTTTTCGCGAATAGCACCGGATGCGTGAAAAGCACCGGAGGTACTCGTTTGCCGGATGGACCTCCTTTTCTCCCTCCTGCCTCAGATTACTGGAGCCTCATACTTGACATTTCCTCAGGAATGATAAAGTTGTGTCAAAAATAGGAATGAGTGTAAACCTGCCCAGAGATGGGGCCACGAGCCGGGTTGATTTTGTCTCCCGGCTCTTTTTATTCTACCAGGAGGATCAACATGACGACTGAAGGACTTGCCCGAGACGATGCTCTTTCTTCCCGTGGACCCTTTCCTGCCGGCGCCTTCGAGAGGCTGGACGAATCCGACGACAGCGAATTCTATCGGAAAGACCGCTTCGTGCAGCACCTGGATTCAACAGCTCTTTCCACTGTCGAGGCAATCATCGGACAGCTGATAACAGAACCCGAGCCCGTGATTCTTGATTTGATGGCGGGGTGGGATTCACACATTCCCGAAAAGCTGAAACCTTCCGCAGTGGTAGGCCTGGGTCTCAACAGGAATGAACTCTCAAACAACCGTTCATTGACTGAAATACTGTTTCACGACTTGAACAGGGATCCCGTGCTGCCTTTCCCCGATGACACGTTTGACGCGGTAATCAACACCGTTTCCGTGGACTACCTCACCCGGCCGTTCGAGGTATTCGGCGAGGTCGCAAGAGTGCTCAAGCCACATGGCCTGTTTCTCGTCATCTTCTCCAACCGCATGTTTCCGGCCAAGGCCGTGAAGTTATGGCGGGAAGCCACGGAACAGGAACGTATAGCGATCGTGGAGGAGTTTTTCAAGCACACGCCCATGTTCGAAAAGCCCCAGGTGTTCGTCTCGGAAGGCAGGCCTCGCCCCGCGGAAGACAAGTACGCCCACCTGGGAATTCCGAGTGATCCTGTTTACGCCGTCTATGCGGAAAGACGGGGGAACGATTCCACTAGGCCCAAAAGGCCCGAGGTTAGAGTCGTCTTCGATGAAGACACGCGCCTGGCACAGGAAGGGAATGCTCCCGACAAGGGTGGGCACGGCATACCTTGTCCCCACTGCGGCCAAAAGATGAAGAAATGGGCTGTGCCCGTAAATCCCTTCACCAACTGGGATATGGAATTCATGTTTATCTGCTTCAACGATTCCTGCTCCTATTATGTAAAAGGCTGGGAGGTGATGCGCAAGCAGGGAAATTCAGGGACTTCCTACAGGGCGATGTATGATCCGGTTAGAAAGACCTTCATGCCTGTACCCGTACCCCACTCGTTTGCACTCAGGGAGAGTATTGTCGAGTAGCAAGGCGTGGAGATCAACTCCTCGAACGGGGATTGATTCCCCCTCGGATCCCATGCTTTCGAAGCATCACAGGGCCGGCGATATCTTCCGGATACGGATCCGCCGGCTGCTGAAAGGATTTCCTTTCCCGGATTAATCCAGTGGCGCGTGCAGGACGGAACCGTTGCCTGAGGCCTTGAATCTCGACGTGGCCATTTGCATCTCCGTGTTCTATACTTCTTGAGGGCATTAAGATTAGGATTCGTTTGGATCCGACCGACATGGAGGCGTTTCCCGGGTAAGAAGAATGAAGTGTGCGGCAATCATCAATCCGGTTTCAGGCCGCGGGCTGGCCGCCCGCGAGTGGCCCCGCCTGCTTGAATCCCTGGCTTCCGGAGTGCGTCCGCAGGTGACATGGGTGACCGAGGGTCCAGGGCATGCAGTTTTGCTCGCCGCTGAGGCGAGGCGCCGGGGCTGCGAACGCATCGTAGTGGCAGGAGGAGACGGAACGCTGAACGAGGTGGTAAACGGGCTGTGGTTTGAACCCGCCGGAAGGCTTCCGATCGTGGGCATGGTTCCTTTCGGCACCGGATGTGACTACGTGCGCAACTTCCATACGGGTTCAAACCCGGCAGAACAACTGCGGACAGCTCTCGGAGACTCCGTCGTGAAGGTCGATGTGGGATCATGCCGCCTGAAAGGGCTGGACGGAAGACCGGTGGAAAGGGTTTTCGTCATGGTGCTGGGGGGAGGCTTCGACGCCCTCGTCGTCAAACGGTTCCGACAGCAGAGGCTCGTTCGGAGGGGAAAGAGCGCGTATGCCTTGAGCGTCATTCAAGAGCTTGCACTACTCAGGCCTTTCCGGCTGGTGGGCGAAGCCGACGGTAAACCAATCAATACCCAGAGCATTCTTTTTGCCGCAGGGCTCGGCCGCTACTTCGGAGGGGGCATGATGATCGCCCCCGGGGCATCCCCTCTTGCAGGCCACTTCCAGCTGCTCTGGGGAGAATCCCTGTCCCGCTGGGAGATTCTCAGCCTGCTTCCAAAGATCTACCTCGGAAAACACGTCGGGCATCCTCAAATCCGGTCGCTCCGAGCACGCCGCGTGAAGCTCTTCTCAGACCCTGAAGTCTACGTGCAAGCTGAAGGAGAACTCATCGGCCGCACCCCCCTCGAACTCGTTGTCCATCCTGGATCCCTGCCTTTCGCCGCAACGGCGGAGCGAAAAGAGGCTCATCCGGCAAAGGAGTACCTCCAGCACTTTCACGCATCCGGTGCTTTTCATGTAAAGGATTTATGGCATCACAACATCATCCCAGCAACAACATCAGTTCCACACCAACGTCCTTGCCGTAAGAACCGGAAAGGATCCCCGGGGATCGAAGCATTTGGAGGTTCTTTCAGGAGGCTGCTCGCGCGTTGTAGATGATGGATTTCTCCAGGCTTGATCCGGGACGGTTTAAGATTATGATTGATCCGGATGACGAGTACGTTATATGGCCTGGTCATGGAAGCTCCTGCCCGGTCCCTGTACGAACTGCAAACGGCGTACTCCCTTCCGGGCTGGACCGCGGTTATGCAACCGGAGCACTGGAGGCGGCACTGGATGAATGAAGATGAATTCAGAGTTCTCTCTCCCACGGCGATTCTCGGCTACGGATTCCCCGAAGAATCCTTTCGAAAGGGTATGGCGAGAAAACCTCACCTGGTTGCCGTGGATGCCGGAAGCACGGACCCGGGGCCTTACTACCTGGGTGCCGGAAAGTCTTTTACTTCCCGCAAGGCGGTGAGGCGTGATCTTGAGATCATTGTGGAAGCCGCAGTCGATGCCTCAATTCCGGTCATCATCGGCTCCGCCGGAGGAAGTGGCGCCCTGCCGCATGTGGAGTGGACTCGATCCATCCTCGAAGAGATCGCGGCAAAAAAACGCCTGCGTTTTACGAGTGCCGTCCTTCATGCGGATATCAGCAGCCATGACGTGCTGGCCGCCTTCGAGTCGAAGCGCCTGCGGTCCCTGTCCCACTCGGCTGCCATAACAAGGGAGGACATCCGATCGAGCACCCGGATCGTTGCTCAGATGGGTGCCGAACCTGTCTGGAAGGCTTTGGATACCGGAAGCCAGGTCATCCTGTGCGGACGATGCTACGACCCGGTCCCCTTCGCGGCACCCGCCATCAGGGAGGGGTTCGACCCGGGGCTCGCCTATCACATGGGGAAGATACTCGAGTGTGCCGCAATTGCCGCGACTCCCGGGAGCGGCCGCGACTGTGTGATGGGTACGCTTCGCCGGGACGGTTTTGAACTGGAGTCTCTCAACGAACAGAGACGATTCACCCGGGTTTCGACAGCCGCGCACACCCTGTATGAGAAAAGCGATCCATACCGGCTTCCAGGCCCCGGCGGAACCCTGGATCTCACGGATACGAAGTTCGAAGAACTCGATGGAGGCCGTGTCCGCGTTTCGGGCAGCCGTTATGTTCCTGATCTTCCCTACACGATCAAGCTCGAAGGAGTAAGACTTTCCGGATACCGGACGATCTGCGTGGCCGGGGTACGGGATCCCGCATTCATATGCCGGATCGATGCCATTCTTGAATCCGTTGAAAGGCAGGTGATCGAAGACCTGGGTATTGCGGGCAGAATTCTGTTCCATGTTTACGGGGTGAACGGGGTAATGGGAGCCATGGAACCGGAGAAGGACTCGATACCGCATGAAATGGCCGTCATCATTGAAGCCATTGCCGCGGACGAGGAAGATGCCGACGCCCTTTGTGCTCATGCGCGGAGCACCCTTCTGCACTGCGGCTACCCGGGCAGAATATCCACCGCGGGGAACCTGGCCCTGTTGTACAGTCCGTCGGACATCCCCTGCGGGGCAGTCTATGAGTTCAGCATCTATCATCTCATGGAGGTCGAAGACCCCGTGCAATACTTCCCCCTCGAATTGTGCGAGGTCGGCAGATGAAGACAGTCCCTCTCAGCGAACTGGCCGTCGTCATACGGAGCAAGAACGCCGGGCCCTACGAACTCACCCTGGATGTCCTTTTCAAGAGTGAAGAGGTCTATCGATTTCTCAAGTCGATTGGATTCTTTACAAGGGAGCTGATGGCGGAACTCTACGGCCTGCCGATCGAAAGGATATTTCATATCATCTACTTCGACCCCGCCGCAGCGGTGAAATGCACTCTGCAGCGGCCCGTGGTTTCCGGTTCGCCTGGAGACACGGATATATACGGAGCTCAACAGCACGCGCCTCTGCTGGATTTGAAGGTGCCGGCAAGAGAAGCATGACAACGGGGTTTCTGGGGTGGCCGGCAGGATAGAAGAACGGGCGGACGGGAATGCATACGAGACGGCGGGAGCGGGATCTTCACGCCCCGCTTTGCTGCTTCGCTACGATCGCTTCAACCGGTACAGCCTCCTGGCTCTTCTTGCGGGGCTGGAAACCTGCCCCGCCCTGGATTCCATCCCGGTCTTCTGGACGGATCCGCGCAGGAACGGAAGCATGATTTCCGTCCTGGACGAGTATCTCGAGGCTTACGACGAGATCATCCTCTGCTACTCGTTCATGACATTCCAGTGGCCGGTCGTTCGGCAGGAGATCCTGTCCCTTGCAAGGTATTCCCTTCGGGAAAGACTCACCGTTATCGCAGGCGGCCCCCACCCGTCCGGAGCTCCCCGGCGTACCCTCGAAGCGGGTTTTGACGCGGTATGCGTCGGGGAAGGCGATCTTCTGTTCCCCCGTTTTGTGCTCGCAAGAAGCGGCGCGGGCAGATTGGAAGACATCCCGGGGCTGTACGTGCGCAGCGGCACCGGATTTCTTTTTACGGGGAATGGAGAGCTTTCCGCGCTTGGCGACATACCGCCCTTTCCTTTTACACGAGCAAAGTTCGGACCCATTGAAATCACACGCGGATGCCCGTTCGGATGCAAGTACTGTCAGACTCCCGTCTTCAAGGGAAAGAAGGTACGCCACCGGCCATTGCATTCCATATTCGAAGCCGTCGAGAGACTGGTGGAAACGGACCGCGTGGACATTCGATTCATCACCCCGAATGCCCTGGCCTACGGGTCGAACGACGGCCGCCAGGTCAACCGCCATGCCGTCGAGTTGCTTCTGAAGGGCATTCGGGATCGTCTGCCGGAGCGAGGAAGAATCTTCTTCGGGTCCTTTCCGTCCGAAGTCCGTCCCGACTTTGTGGACCGGCAGACCGCAGACCTGATGCAGGCCTTCTGCGACAATAAAAGGGTGGTCATCGGCGCTCAAAGCGGAAACCCGAACATGCTGCTGAAAATGCGCCGGGGGCACGACCCCGACGACGTGCGGCGCGCATGCCGGACTCTCGTCGAGAGGGGCTTCCAGCCCGTGGTGGATTTCATACTCGGCCTGCCCGGTGAAACCCCGCGGCAGATGAGCGACACGTTGACGTTCATGGAAGAACTCGCAGGCGAAGGCGTGCGCCTTCACGCTCATGCCTTCATGCCTCTTCCCGGCTCCCCGTGGGCCGGGTTGAATCCCACGCCCATACCAGCCGGCATCAGGCGGAAGCTGGAATGGATGGCCACTCAGGGCAGCCTTTTCGGACAATGGCAGACTCACGAGAAGATGCTGACCCGATGGATCTCCGGAAGAAAAAGCATGGAAGGCGGGCTCCCGGCGGGAATCGTTCTCCGCCCCAACCGGGCCGAGTTACACGACCCGGATTGAAGTCGGCAAGCGGCCCTGGCGCATGCGTCGACCACCTGATCTTTCATGGTTCATAAAACGAGTACCTTCGGTGACTTTCACACATCCGGTGCTTTTCACGCAAAGGATCGACGACATCACAACGTCACTCCCGCAAAAATCTCATTCGACATCACAACCTCATTCCCACGAAGGCGGGAATCCAGCCCAAGCGCAGATCGCGCCATGAAAATCTCTTTACCCCCCCGACCAGCCTGCTCTATCCATCTTATCTTCCAGGCCCCTTCCCATTTCTTTAGGGTTCATCCGTTCGAAATGAATATGCGGATACTTTTCCGCATTCAAAATTGGGGTACTCAAACTTCGTTGATTATGCTATTTGATCGGGTGATTAGAGGAATTTCAGGCAAAAAGGACTTTTATGATGCTTCGCCGGCAATGCTCATGAGTCGAAGTGGTTTCGAGCACACGATCTATAACGCATTACGGCAACCGAATACTGGAGCACATGACGCGGCGGGGCACTGCATACGCAGTTCTTCTCCCCGACTGCCTCTGCATATGTGTTCCTTTGATAAGAGTGCAGGCTGAAAAGTCCCCTCCCATCCCTTTCAAGTCTGAAAGGAGAAGAATTCTGTAGTCTGTACTCCGAGGCAGACAGACGCTCCAGATGAATTCTGCCACGTGTGCAAAGGATTATCATCCCATTCGAAGCCGGGTTCCCATCTGCCAAATGCTCTGTTTCCAGAAGGGTCTGACCATATGCGGAAAACGACGCAATATTTTCTGTTCGACCTCTGTGACAGGACCTTTGCCGTGCCTCTGCATGCGGTGAAAAGGATCGTTCGCATGGCGTACATTACGCCTCTGCCTGGAGCTCCACGGGTGGTCCGGGGAATCATCAATCTGCAGGGCCGGGTTGTACCCGTCATCGACATTCGCGTGCGCTTCGGCATGGAATCCAGGCCTCCGAGGTTGAACGATCGCATGATCATTGTGGGAATGCCGGACAGGACCGTGGCATTGTGGGCAGACGACATCCGCGGAACCATCGAATGCGAAGAGAGTGAGGTGGCCAGGGGAGGCGGTTTCTTCTCGGAGTCGGGACCGGTTGAGGGAGCCATGGTGTACGGGGATGACATCGTCCTTATCCAGGACCTGCCCAGGCTGCTTCTCCCGGAGGAGGAAGAGGTCCTGGATAGAACCATCGATGCAGGCGAGGCGAATTCGGAATGAAGACTCGACTTCCGGACGGAATCATCATGCGCTGCATCGAGTTTGTCGGCCACACGCTGGGACTTCACTTCCCGATCGAGCGCCGGCAAAGCCTCGAAGCAGGCATGACCGCCGCAGCCCATGACCTGGGTTACGCGGATGCCCTCGACTTCGCACAGGTGCTCATCTCGCCGAACTGTGACGCAAAGCACGTGGAAACCCTGACCGATCACCTCACCGTGGGTGAAACATACTTCTACAGGGAGCGAAGGGTTTTCGAAATCCTTGAATCCCAGATCCTGCCCGGGATGATACGCAGCAAAGCAGGAGGTCAACAAAGGATCAATATCTGGAGTGCGGGCTGCTGCACAGGAGAAGAAGCGTACTCGGCGGCCATCATGATTCGAAGAGCCATCGCCGACTTGAGGGACTGGCGGATCACCATCCTGGGAACGGATGTCAACCGGCGTTTCCTCGACAAAGCGCGCCGCGCGGTCTACGGCAAATGGTCATTCCGCACCTCGCCGGCCTGGTTCCAGCAACTCTACTTCACCGAGACGTCCGAGCATCGCTTCGAAGTGCGACAGGACATCAGGGACATGGTGCGGTTTTCCTGTCTCAATTTCGCGGACGATACGTGGCGACTGTCTTTCAGCGAAGAAAACGGAGTGGACATCCTTTTCTGCCGCAATGTCTTGATGTACTTCACTCCCGCGCAGTCCCGGCGGGTTGTAGACAAACTTACACATCTTCTTGCCGAAGGCGGCTGGCTGATCGTAAGTCCGAGCGAGGCATCCCAAAGCCTCTTCCGGCGGCTGACCACCGTGAATTTCCCGGGAGCCGTACTCTACAGAAAGGCGGAGTCTCCATCCGAGCGGCCCGCCGATGTGGACGGCACGAGTATTTCATCTTCTTACGAGACGGATCTCCCATGGACAGTGGAGACCGGCTCTCCCGCATCGGTTTACGAACCGCACGGGGAGAATGCCCGGCCGTCGTTTCCCGGGACGGAGCCGATAACAGCAACTGCTGAAGCGCATCCGCCCGACTCCGGCGTTTACGAACAGGCGCATGACCTCTACGCCTCAGGGAGATACGCAGATGCATGTGCACGAATCATTCAAGCCCTCCCCGACGGCGATCCAGGCCGATGGCAGATGCCCCGAAGAAACGAGTTGATCCGTCTGCTTATCCGCTCCCTGGCCAACCAGGGCCAACTCGTCTCCGCCCTGGACTGGTGTGAAAAGGCCATCGAGGCGGATAAGCTCGATCCCGTGTTCAGATACCTTCTCGCCACTGTCCTGCAGGAACTGGGCAGGCTGGATGAATCCGCCGCCGCTCTGAAACGGGCGATCTACCTGGAACCAGGCTTCTTCCTGGCCTACTTCGGCCTGGGAAACATCGCCCGCATCCAGGGCAGACACAGGGAGTCCCGAAGAAATTTCGAGGTGGCCCTTGATCTTCTGGGCCGGATGGATCCGAATGCAATTATCGAGGAATCGGAAGGATTGACCGCGGGAAGGCTGGCGGAAATCATCCGGTCCATGACGGAGACTGGGAGTCTGCAATGAGCAGCAGGCGGAAGGAAGGTTCAGCAGGGCATGGGGGACCCGTCGACTGGGCGGAAATCCGCGGACGGCTTGAGCGAACCCGGCTCCATCTTGAAGAGGAAACGGACGGGAACGCGCAGGCACTGGAAAGCATATTGAAATCCAGGGCAAAACTACTCGCTCGACAACCTGTGAAGGACAAGCCTCCCGGCATCCACATCGAGGTCGTCGAATTTATGGTGGCAGATGAAAAATATGCCCTGGAGTCGAAGTACATCCGCGAGGTTTATCCCCTCAAGGAGTTGACTCCCCTTCCCTGCACGCCCTCCTTCGTGAGGGGCATCGTGAACGTGCGCGGGCGGATTCTTTCCGTGGTCGATATCAAGAGGTTCTTCGACCTTCCCGAAAAAGGTCTGAGCGACCTCAACAGGATCATCATTCTCCATGCTCCGGAAATGGAGTTCGGTATTCTGGCGGACGTCGTAGTTGGAGTCTCCCTCATCCCGCAAGAAGAGATTCAGCCTTCACTGCCGACCCTCAGCGGTATTCGCCTCGAATACCTGAAAGGAATCACTCGTGACGGCACAGTAGTGCTCGATGCCGGCAAGATCCTTCAGGACCCGAAGATTCGGGTTCACGAGGAGGTCGACTTTTGAGAAGATTTCCGAACAGCCGCCTGGAGGAAGTGAGATCTGCAGCAGGTCTTGCAACAACCCGGCGTGGCCTGTGCAGGACATAAGCGATGGAAACGGGGAACAGGATCGGAGGAGGAGTATCATGCTCGGCAGACTCAGGCTCGGACCAAAACTGATCGGTGGATTTTTGTTTGTCTCGCTCCTCTGCGCCGTTGTGGGCTACCAGGGAGTCAGTACCATGAACGAGGGAGAACGGATCCTGCGGATCATCTACGAAGATCATGTAATCCCCCTGGGGCAACTCAAGCTCATCTCCGACAAGTTTGCCGTGGACATCGTCGATGCCTGCCAGAAGATGCGCGGCGGTATGATGACGTGGGCGGACGGCCAGGCGGGTATCATGCAGGCTAGGGAAATCATCGTGGACGAATGGAAGAAGTATCTCGTGCATGACCTTGACGACGACGAACGACAGCTGGCCGAAGAAATCGGTGCACTCAAGAAGACCGCCGGTGTGTCCCTGGACAGGCTCACCGAGATTGTCCGCAGCCAGGACAGGGAGCAGCTGGATGATTTCATCAAGAACGATCTCTATCGAACCATCGATCCGCTGACGACACGGTTTTCCAGGCTGACGGATGTGACCATCCGGCACATCAGGGAGAAAACGGACGAGGCGGCATCGGGTTTTCGCAACGGCAGGAGAGTGCTTGTCATCGTGGCGTCTTTTTCCGTTCTCGCCGCCCTCGTTCTCGGTTTTATCCTCAAGAGAAACATCACCAATCCTGCAGCGGCGATGGCGGCGGCGGCCAGGGACATAGCCCTGGGGGATGTGAACCAGAAGATCGAATTCCGGTCCGTGGATGAAATAGGCAGCCTGGCGGATTCGTTCCGATCCATGATCGATTACATCAGGAAGATCGCCGAAGCTGCAGAATCCCTGCGGCAGGGGGATCTGTCCGTCAAGATCGTCCCCAAGTCGGACAAGGATCTTTTGTCCCACAATTTCGCCGCGTTGATCGAACATACGGCAAAGGTTGCCGCGGCGGCGGATGCACTGAGCAGAGGAGACCTGACGGTCCAGGTCCAGCCGCAGTCTGAAAAGGATACCCTGGGGAATGCGTTCAGCCGCAGTCTGAAAAGGATACCCTGGGGAATGCGTTCAGCCGGATGATTTCGAGCCTGCGCAACATGACGTCGGAGATCCTCGAGGCCGCGAACATCCTGGCTTCTTCCATCAGTGAGATATCCGCCATTTCTTCACAACTTGCAGCGGGAGCTTCCGAGACGGCGACGGCTGTTTCCGAAACGACGACCACGGTCGAGGAGGTGAAGCAGACGGCTCACCTGGCCAGTCAGAAGGCCAGGCATGTTGCGGAAAGCGCCGGCAAGGCCGTGCAGATCTCCCAGGCCGGGAAGAAGGCCACGGATCAGACGGTCGAGGGAATGAACCTCATCCGCGAACAGATGGAATCCATTGCCGAAAGTATCGTGAAGTTGAGCGAGCAGAGTCAGGCCATCGGGGAGATCATTTCCACGGTGAACGATCTTGCGGACCAGTCTAACCTGCTGGCCGTCAACGCCTCCATCGAAGCGGCCAAGGCGGGTGAGGAGGGCAAAGGATTTGCCGTAGTCGCCCAGGAGATCCGGACCCTTGCCGAACAGTCCAAGCTGGGCACAGCGCAGGTTCGAGGGATATTGAGTGATATTCAGAAAGCCACGGCAGCCGCGGTGATGGCCACCGAGCAGGGAAGCAAGGCTGTCGAGGAAGGCATGAGAAGGTCCGCCCAGTCCGGTGAATCCATTGTGCTTCTGGGCAACGGGATCACGGAAGCTTCACAGGCGGCCACCCAGATTGCGGCTTCGAGTCAGCAGCAACTGGTGGGTATGGACCAGGTGGCGCTGGCCATGGAGAACATCCAGCAGGCCAGCGTTCAGAACGTGGAAAGTGCCAGGCAGCTCGAGACGGCCTCACATGCCTTGAACGAGCTCGGTACGAAGCTCAAGATGCTGGTGAGCCGCTACAAGGTCTAGGGGGAAGGCATGGGGAAGAAGGAAGATGAATTCCTCCATAGACTTCGGCGGGCATTCAAGACCGAGGCAAGTGAACGCATCGCATCGCTGACCTCGGGGCTGCTCGATCTCGAGCAGGAGCTTACCGACGAACAGCGGGCAGCGGCAACCGAATCCTTTTTCAGGGAGGCTCACAGCCTGAAGGGAGCGGCTCGCGCCGTCAATCTCACCGATATCGAAAGCCTCTGCCAGTCCATGGAAAACGTTCTGGCCGGGATAAAAAAGGAAAATATCTCTCCTCCCAGGGAGCTGCTCGATACCTTGCACGCCGCCGTAGAACTTCTCGCCCGGCTCATTTCCTTCCTGGATGGAGAGAAGCCGGGAATCGACAGAACGGAACTGAACGCGATAACAGCCCGTCTTGCGGAGTGGAAAAGAGGTGAAGGACAACCGGAGCCCGTGGATGTATCGGTTCGGATCGGCGGGGGTCTGCCGGTTCCCGGGGCCCGGGACCGCGGATCCGACCGGGAAGCCTCCCTGGAAGCGGAAAAGATTGCTGAACCTTCCCCGGATATGAAATCCACGGCGGCAGTCGACGCCTGCACACCGAGTGCACTTCAGCGGCAGAAAACCATCCTGTCTGACACGGTAAGGATTTCCGCATCGAAACTGGAGTCCCTCTTCCTCCAGGTCCAGGAAATGGTGTCCCTGAAAATGAACGCAAGGCAGCGGGTGGCGGATCTGAACCAGATGCTGTCGAGAGTGGGAACCGTCAGGAAAGGATCTGCCAGAAGTACCCAGGACATGCCGGCATCCCCTCTTCCCGCCAGCCTCGATGCCCTCGAAAGTGGCCTCAGGAACCTGGCCAGGATGGCCGATCATGATCAGAGATCCCTTGCGGCCATGGTGGACTACCTGATCGAGGACATGAAGAAGGTCTTGATGCTTCCGTTTTCTCTGCTTTTGGAGGTCTTTCCGGTCATGGTCCGGGACTTGTCGCGCGAACAGGGCAAGGAGGCGGACCTGATCGTGGGAGGCGGCGAAATTGAAATGGACCGGCGCATCCTGGAAGAGATGAAAGATCCTTTGATTCACCTGGTACGGAACGCCGTGGATCACGGAATTGAAAAACCCGACGAACGCAGCCTCAAGGGCAAGCCGAGGCGCGGCCTGATCCGCCTGGATATTTCCCGCGCGGACAACGACAGGGTCGAACTGCTTGTGAGGGACGACGGCGCCGGCATCGATGCGGAACGAGTCAGGGAGGCGGCTTTAAAGCGCGGACTGATATCGCGGAAGGAAGCGGACGGCCTCGACGAAAAATCGACCATGGACCTCATCTTCCGATCTGAAGTTTCGACCAGCGGGTTGATCACCAACATATCCGGAAGAGGACTCGGGCTCGCCATCGTGAAGGAAAAGGTCGAGACCCTGGGCGGCTCGGTTTTCGTCGAAACGTCAAGGGATAAAGGATCGACGTTTCGCATGATTGCGCCCCTCACCATCGCTACCTTCCGGGGGGCACTGGTTCGAGTGGGGGACGGGCTGTTCGTGGTCCCCACATCGAGCATGGAACGCGTATCGAGGGTGCATTGCTCGGAGGTGAAAACAGTTGAAAACATGGAAACCATTGCCGTGAACGGCAAGGTGGTATCCCTGGTATACCTGGCTGACGTCCTGGAGTTGCCCCGGAGACAGGCGGAACCGCACGATCAGGATTTTCTTCTCGTGGTGGTCCTCGGCCATTCCGGGCGAAGCATCGCCTTTGCGGTGGACGAAGTGCTCGATGAACAGGAAGTGCTTGTGAAGAGTCTCGGCAGACAGCTCTCCAGGGTACGGAATATTGCCGGAGCCACTGTGCTCGGAACCGGAAAGACGGTGCCCATTCTGAATGTCCAGGATCTTATGAGATCGGCCGCTAAAGCTGCACACGCACCCGTCATGGCGACTCCCGCCGTGCCGCGGCAGGCCGGTGAAAGGACAAAGAGGATCCTTGTGGTCGAGGATTCGATCACTTCTAGAACCCTGCTGAAGAACATTTTGGAATCGGCCGGATACCATGTTAAGCTGGCGGTTGACGGCTTGGACGGGTTCACTCAGCTCAGGTCCGATCCGTTTGACCTTGTGGTATCCGACGTGGAGATGCCCCGCATGAACGGCTTCCAATTGACGGCTCGAATACGTGCGGATAAGGACCTCTCCGAACTGCCCGTCGTTCTGGTTACAGCCCTGGCCTCCCGTGAAGACAGGGAAAAAGGTATCGATGTGGGAGCCAACGCGTATATCGTCAAGAGCAGCTTCGACCAGAGTGATCTTCTGGATGTCCTGCGCAGGCTTATTTGATGTGGTACGTATGCTTTTTCGTGTCTTGTCGCCCATGACACCCGACCCGGCAGGCTGGATGGAATCTTCCTCGCACGCTTTTGATCCAATTCGCAGGAGCACCCGGTGATCCATGTCCTCATTGTCGACGATTCCCCGGTGGTTCAGGAATTCCTGCGGAGCATTCTGAGTTCGGACGAGGAAATCCGCGTCATTGCCTCGGCGGCGGACGGAGAGCAGGCCGTTCGGATGGTGCAGAAGCTGAAACCGGATGTGGTAACCATGGATATTCACATGCCGAAGATGGACGGCTTCATGGCGACTCGAAAGATCATGGAGACATCGCCGGTACCCATTGTCATTGTGAGCGGCAGTTACGACCCCGGTGAAGTGCACAAGAGTTTTCTGGCGATGGAAGCGGGGGCGCTGGCCATACTGCCCAAACCGCGGGGATACGGTCATCCGGGGCAGGAACAGGACGCAAAGGAATTGATACAGACAGTCCGGCTGATGGCCGAGGTCAAGGTGGTCAAACGATGGTCCAGGTACGTGAGTGCAGCTTCAACCCCAAGGCCTCATGGCGGATCCCCCCGAAAGCAGCATCCCGCGTCCATAACCCTTGTGGCAATCGGCGCGTCCACCGGTGGTCCGCCCGTGCTCCAGACCATTCTGTCGAATCTGCCCGATGACTTCCCCCCTTCACTGGCCGTGGTGCAGCACATTTCTCCGGGCTTTGTACAGGGACTGGTCGACTGGCTTCAACAGAGCACCAACCGCCCGATACATATCGGTACGCATGGGCAACGCCTCGTCCCGGGGCATGTCTATTTCGCCCCCGACGGACATCACATGGGGATAACATCAGACCGGACCGTTTCCCTGACCAGGGAACCACCTGAAAACGGTCTTCGGCCCTCTGTTTCTCATCTCTTTCGTTCCGTGCTTCAAAATTTCGGATCCAGGGCTGTGGGAGTGCTTCTCACAGGAATGGGCGAAGACGGTGCAAAGGAATTGAAGTCCATGAAAGACCAGGGGGCAGTCACCCTGGTACAGGACCAGGAAAGCAGTGTCGTTCATGGCATGCCCGGAAAGGCCATCAAGCTCGGCGCCGCACTTCATGTGCTGCCGCCCGAAGGCATTGCGCGGCTGCTCCGGGAGTTGGTTCAATCCACAAGCCGGCATATCACTCGGGATAAATGATTTTATGGGCTGCTCCCTCTTTTTCAAGGAATCGGACATGATCAAGGGTACACCACTGTTGATCGTCGAGGACAGTCTCACCCAGGCTTTGCAGCTGCAGTACTTCCTCGAAGAACAAGGATTCAGCGTCTCCACCGCTTCAAACGGTGTGGAGGCCCTCTCCTGCCTTTCCGTGGAAAAACCGAGACTGGTCATCAGCGACATCATGATGCCCGAGATGAACGGATACGAACTCTGCCGACAAATCAAAGCCGATCCGGAGCTGCGGGAGCTGCCCGTCATTCTGCTCACTTCCCTGTCCAATCCGCATGACGTCATCAAGGCCCTCGAATGCGGTGCCGACAACTTCGTGACCAAGCCGTACAATAAGGACTTTCTGCTCTCACGCATACAGAATATATTGCTCAACCAGGAACTGAGAAAGCACGCCAAGTCCGAGATGAGTATCGAGATCATGTTCGGAGGGCGAAAGCATTTCATCACTTCAGACCGCATGCAGATACTCGACCTGCTGTTCTCGACCTATGAAAATGCCGTTGAAAAGAACAAAGAACTCGAAAAAGCCTACGAAGACCTCGTTGCCATGCAACGGGAACTCGAAATCCGCAACGCCGAACTGCAGAGACTGAACGGCATCAAGAATCAATTCCTGGGCATGGCAGCTCATGACCTCCGCACCCCCCTCGGGGTGATACTGGCCTATAGCGAGTTCCTCCTGCTGGAAGCATCGGGGGTTCTCACGGCCGAACAGGTCGAGTTTCTTTCGGCCATCAAGTCATCCAGCGAATTTATCCTGCGCGTGGTAAACGACCTGCTCGACATATCAAAAATAGAAGCAGGCAGACTCGAACTGGACCTCAAGCCCACAGATCTCATCTCCCTCATCGAACACAACGTCTCTCTTAACAGCCTTCTTGCCCGGCACAAAGACATCCATGTCCTCTACCACTACGACACCGACCGGGACCTTACCGATATGATGCTCGATCAGTCAAAAATCGAGCAGGTTCTCAACAACCTGATCAGCAATGCCATCAAGTTTTCACACCCCGGGAGCACGATTCGGATCGAGGTGGGCGAGGAGGAAGGTGAGGCCGTTGTATCCGTTCGTGATGAAGGACCCGGAATCCCGCCCGATGAGATCGACAAGCTCTTTACCCCCTTTCAGACAACCAGCGTCACGAGCACGCGGGGAGAGAAGAGTGCTGGGCTCGGACTGGTGATCGTCCGAAAAATGGTCGAGGGACACAAGGGGAGGGTCTGGGTCGAAAGTGAACTGGGAAAGGGATCGGTGTTTCGTTTTACTCTCCCGATCATCAGGCCCGCCGCAGATTCCTCGAAGGCACACGCAGCCCCCGTGGCAGCAGCGGTTGCCGAGGCGGCCCCGGAAGAAGATCCTCATTCCCCCGTGGACAAACCCGGAGAAACATTGTGCCCTTCCCGAACCCTTCGAATTCTGCTCGCTGAAGACGTTATGGTCAACCAACGCATGGCTTCCCGCATTCTCGAAAAAAGCGGATTCGTCGTATCGGTTGCATCGAACGGCAGGGAGGCCGTCGACATCTACCGGAAGGAAGCGTTCGACCTGATCCTCATGGATGTGGACATGCCCGTCATGGACGGCCTGGAGGCCACACAGGCGATTCGGCGGCTGGAAAAGGATGCCGCCTCGCGCGTTCCCATCATAGCGATGACAGGCCATGCCATGAAGGACGATCGCGAAAAATGCATGGAGGCAGGTATGGACGGCTATATATCGAAGCCCGTCGATCCGAGGCGATTGGTCGAGATCATTTCAGGGCTTGTTTCATGCGAGTAGAATCTTCCTGGATGCCGAATGCCCGTCGCCTCCTGTGACACAGTCGGGGGCAGGCAGGTGGATCGAGATGGAGGATGCCATGAGGACTGCAATGCAAGTGGCGGCGTTCCTTGCCGTTTTCCTTTTCGCCTGTACTCCCTGCCTGCTTGCATCCGAATTGACCATCCTCCCCGAAAAGTCTCTTCGCATCCCGGTTCCCTACGGAAAGACAGAAGGTCTTGAACAACTCCGGCTCATCAATCCTTCCGCCGGACGCCTGGATATCGAAGCCACCGCCGGCGACATCCAGCACCTGCCGAGCGGTCGAAAGGCCCGGCTGGCTTTTCACCGCAGCGGCTCAGATCTGTATTTCGTCCGCATTGCACTCGAGGCCGGAACGGCCACAGACCTGGCAGTTCGAATCTCCGACGTTTCCGTTCCCGGCCCGTTCAGCGGCTTCATTCGAATCAGGACACCAGAGGAAGCTTACGACCTGGAAATCACCGCTGATAAAACACCTCCTCCCCCCATCGAACTGGTCGACTCCCGGGACGGCAGAATCGATCTCGCTGCGGGCTCCCCTGAACAGTCGAGCTTTTCCATCAAGCTCCACAATCCAGAGGGAGGCGGAATTCGAGAGATTTTCGTCGAAGCATCTCTGATGTTGAACGGCCAACCCGGATTGCTGTCTGCAGTGGTTTCCCCTCACGGCAGAATCGTTCTCGAGCAGGGGGAGAGCAGAAGGCTGACCCTGACCTTCGATCGCATCAGGAAAGGCAGTTACGAAGGGATCCTTTCCATCCAGGATCTGCAGAACGATCATATCCGGCAGGAATTCATGATCGGGGTAAAGTCTCCTTTCATGTCGTGGTGCGACCTTCTGAACAGCCGGAACCACAAGGTAATCGCCCTGGTCTTCCTGGGCGCGGTCGCATCACTGCTTCTCACCAGGCTGCTGCCCGTGGCCTCCAGGCGAAAAGCCAACCGGGAGAAGATCCTGGATCTGCGCGACAGGATCCGCAGGCTCACAGCCTACGAACTCAAGCTTCAGCACAAGTTCACGGTGGAAATCAACAAGGCCGAGGCACTCAACGATGTCACCAAGCCCTATACACCCAGCGCATCGGAACGCCTCAAGACCGTGGACGACATTCTTGAAATCATCGAAAATCACTTGGAAATCAGGGAGAAGATCAGCAGCGTCTATGCTCACATCGACGTGAAGGATGTTCTTCCCTTCTCGATGGAAGAGAGAATACGGAGGATCCTCTCCGAGGCCGACCTCCTGCTCTTCCAGGAACAGTCCGAAGCCGCCCGTGAAAGGATAAAAGAAGCCGAATCCCAACTCGAGTGGGACCCTCAAAGCAAATCATCACTCGACTACTACGCGAAGTGCCTGGACAGCCTCGAAAAGATCTCGAAGGATACACAGATCCACGACAGCCACCTTGCCCGCCTGGTCCGAGAATGCCAGGAAAGCATACCCGGCGGGTTGACCTCCGGAGCAGTGTCCAGGACTCGATCCGCAGAACCGGAGGGAGTGCGGGACGCGTTCCGTACGTGGGACCTCCAATACAGCAGGGTTCTCATCTACCACGCGTTCCTGAAGAATCTTCACAAGGACCTGCGAAAGGAACAGAACCCGAACGTGTACGGCGAACTGCAATCCGAGCTGATTGAACTCCTCCAGAGCAACCGGTACGACGATCTGCGGGATGCCGTCGACCATTGCCTTTCATGGCAGCGGGGCGTTACTCTCTCCATGATCAGGGATGCCCTCCGAGAAAGCGAATTCGACGTTTTTCCTCAAAAAGACACCGTCTATCTCAACGAAACCATCACCTACGCCTTCCATTTCCAGGATGACGCTCTCAACAGGAGCCCTCTCGCGGATCGTTTCATTTACAGCTGGGATTTCGGGGACCTGACCGGGGACACCGAAGGGCGCAAGGTGATCCATTATTACAGGAGGCGGGGAAAGTTCATACTTGCCAGGTCCTGGTTGAAGCGGAAGGCCGTCGCCGCCGGCATCGGGTCAGGCCCCGAATGGAGATCCTTTGGAGTGGGAATCAGCGTCTTTACTCCCGATCGCTGCAGAATCGCCCATCGGCCCGATGCCGTGACGGTATCGGTGAAGGAACCCATCGAATCGAGATTTGGTTCCGGAATCTCTTTTCCGGAATCCATCGGTTTTTTGGTTACATTTATCGTCTCCTGCGTGATCGCCGTAGCCACGACCTACGACGAAGCCTATACGTTCACGTCGGTCAAGGACTTCCTGGCTCCGTTCCTGCTCGGCTTCGGGCTGGATATCGGCAGGGACACCATCCGTGGCGCCTATGAAAAGGTGTCCGCACGATCGTCCTGAACCCGGTGACCGGACAGCCACGGACGGATAAGACATTGCATCTTCAACGGTTCGTTCGAAACCGATCGGCGGGAGTCGCTTAAAGATCGTTCCATCAGGGAGACACCACCATGAAGAAATGGCCGCGTCACCCGGTGATCTATGAGATCAACACGTGGATATGGCTTCAGGAAATGGGAAGGAAATACGGGTGCCAGATGACCCTGGACTCCGTGCCGGCCGTGGAATGGGACGCGGTGACATGGCCCGGAATCGATGCGGTGTGGCTCATGGGCGTGTGGGAACGCAGTGCCGCGGGGCTCGGCGTAGCCCTGAAGAATGAACGTCTTGTGGAGGAATTCTTCAAGGCTCTTCCCGACCTCTCCTTCGAAGAAGTGATCGGTTCAGCCTACTGCGTCAGGAATTACTCGGTGGACATCCGCCTGGGCGGTCCCGAAGGGCTCACCGCGGCTCGAGGTGAACTTCGAAAAAGGGGTGTGCGCCTGATCCTGGATTTCGTTCCCAACCACCTGGCTATCGATCATCTGTGGGTGACGGAGCATCCCGAATACTTCATCCATGGGGACCTCGAAGATGCGGCCAGGGATCCGGTGTCGTTTACCGAAGTGAACGGTGAGGTCTTCGCCTGTGGTCGTGATCCCTTCTTCCCTGCATGGCAGGACGTGCTGCAGATCAACGCCTTCCACCCCAAACTGCGGCAGGCGCTCATCGAAACAGCCCGCAATATTGCCCGGCAGTGCGACGGAATGCGGTGCGACATGGCAATGCTGGTTCTGAATTCCGTCTTCCGGAACACTTGGGGCGACCGGGCCGGTCCGCAACCCGTCGATGAATTCTGGACCCAGGTCATACAGGGGGTGCGGAGAAAACATCCCGGAGTCCTTTTTATCGCGGAGGCCTATTGGGACCTGGAATGGGAACTTCAGCAGCAGGGCTTTGATTTCTGCTACGATAAGAGACTCTACGACCGCCTCGTACATGACGGTCCGGAAAGCGTGCGGATGCACCTTCTTGCCGACCTGTCTTACCAGGAGAGGCTGCTTCGTTTCATCGAGAATCACGACGAACCTCGCGCCGCCGCGGTCTTCCAGCAGGGGCGGATACGTGCCGCCGCGGTGGCTTCGAGTACCCTTCCGGGAGCCCGGCTGTTCCATGAAGGCCAGTTCGAAGGCAGAAACGTACGGATACCGGTCTTTCTCACCCGCAGGCCCGAAGAGCGTATCGACCCCGAACTTCACCATTTCTACCGCCATTTGGTTGATGCGTTGAGATCCGAAGCACTGAAGAACGGACAGTGGGAATTGTGCGACAGGAGCGGCTGGCCGGACAATCCGACCTGCTCGAACCTGGTGGCATGGTGCTGGCGAAAGGCAAATGAACGGCTGTGCATCGTGGTCAACCTCTCCGGCACCCGATCCCAGGCGCTGGTCAGGATCCCATGGAACGACATTCGGGATCGGCAGTGCGTGCTCGAAGATGCTTTTACCGGTGAGACGTTTGACCGGGACGGCAACATCATGCTGGACCCCGGCCTCTTCGTGGATCTCGACGCATGGGCCTTTCATTTTCTAAGGCTTGTGAAAAGCAGGTAAACAGGATGCACATGCAGTGCGGGGCAATCTCGTAATGCCGGGCCAGGACCTGTTCCCTCTTCTTTACATCTTTTCGCCTCCATGGTATAAGGCCCTTATAATCCGGCATAAATCAGCCAGGAAATCTTTTCCGTATCGTTCGCCATCGAGTCTTATTTCCAAGTCTTTTTTGTTCTTTCAACACAGAAAGGCAAGATCTACCGTGGGGCGGCATCCGCCGATTTACCGTGGGAGGAAGATCCTCGGGCTTCACGCCACGAGGGGTTTTCGATCCATGAACGGTCCGGCACCTGTTGGCGGAGGCGTCCTGCATTTTCACTCGAGGAGGCACTCCAATGGCCGGCAGCACAAATCGTTCCAATAACAGCTCATACAAATGGAAGTTTTGCCGCCTCGGCGGTTTCGATCAGGTGCGTATCGAGACGGGCGCTGACATCCTGACCCTCGAACACCTCGACCAGAAACTCTGGGCCGCCTTGAGCTGCCCTACCCATGGCCTGGAATTCGACGTCAAGACCCTCGAACTCATCGACAGTGACGGGGACGGGCGCATCCGCGTGCCCGAGATCATCGCAGCGGTCCAATGGACCCGATCGATGCTGAAGGACCTCGACGGCTTAACAGGTGCACCGGCCGAGCTTCCCCTGTCGGCCATCGACGACAGTCACGAGGAAGGCATGCGCCTTCTCTCTTCAGCCAGGCAGATCCTTGCAAACCTGGGCAAGCCCGAAAGCCCCGTCATCGCCCCGGAAGACACCCTCGACACTCTCAAGATCTTCTCCAGGACAAAATTCAACGGAGACGGGATCATTCCCTCGGAATCCGCCGAAGACGACGAGACAAGGCAGGTAATCGAGGACATCATCAACTGTCTCGGACCCGAGCAGGATCGTGGAGGTCTGCCGGGCATTTCCCGGGAAAAACTGGACCGGTTTTTCACCGACCTTCAGGCATTTTCCGAGTGGTGGGAAAAGGCGGAAAATGACGGCGGCAGCATACTCACCTTCGGTGAAGCCACCGATGCCGCCGAGGCAATCTTCGTGAAGGTAAGGCCAAAGATCGACGACTACTTTACACGCTGCCGACTGGCGGAATTCGACTCTTCCGCGTCTCCGATGCTCAACCCGTCCCTTGACGATTATCGCATGATTTCAACCGGAGACCTGTCTCCCTCCTCTGATAAGATCGCCACGTTTCCCCTTGCCGCTATCGGTTCGGGAAAGCCCCTGCCTCTTGTCGAGGGCATCAACCCCGCGTGGGTAGATCCCATTTCAAGGTTTCGTTCTGAGATCGTAACCCCTGTCCTGGGGGAACTGGACGGCCTCAGTTCCTCCGACTGGGCAGCCCTGTGCTCCAGGTTTGCCGCCTACGAAAGCTGGCTTGCCGACAGACCGGCCACCTCGGTAGACTCCCTCGGCATCGAACGGATTCGCCAAATCCTGTCCGGAAATGCAAAGGAGACCATTCATGCGCTCCTCGACAAGGACCAGGCTCTCGAACCCGAAGTCAATGCCATCGCGTCAGTGGATCGCCTCATCCGTTATTACTGCAGCCTTCACCGACTGCTCAACAACTTCGTCTCCTTTCGCGATTTCTACACTCGGGGCAAGAAAGGGATTTTTCAAGTGGGAACCCTCTACATCGACGCTCGAAGCTGTGATCTTTGCGTGAAAATCGATGACATCGCCAAACACAGCAGCGTCGCAAACCTGAGCCACACCTACATCGCTTACTGCGACTGTACGCGAAGGAGCAGCAACGAAAAAATGACTATCGCCGCGGCGGTGACCGACGGCGATTCCGACAACCTCCTGGTGGGCCGCAACGGAGTATTCTACGACCTGCAGGGTCGAGACTGGGATGCCACCATTGTCAAGATCATCGACCAGCCCATCAGCATCCGCCAGGCATTCTGGAGTCCCTACAAGCGCGCGGCCCGCATGGTCGGCGAACAGATCGGCAAGATCGCCGGTGCCAGGGAGAAGCAGGTAACCGACTCCGTCGGGTCGGGAATCGCTCAAACCGGAGCAAAGGTCGACGCCGGCAAAGCTCCCGTGGAGCAGCCTTTCGACGTGGGCAAGTTCGCCGGCATCTTTGCAGCCATCGGTCTTGCCGTCGGGGCCATCGGCACCGCCATCGCCTCCGTCGTAACAGGCTTCGTTTCACTCAAGTGGTGGCAGATGCCCCTGGCTCTCCTGGGCCTGATCCTCATCGTTTCCGGTCCATCCATGGTCATCACGGCCTTCAACCTGCGTAAACGCAACCTCGGCCCCATCCTGGACGCCAACGGCTGGGCGGTAAACACCCGGGCACTGATCAATATTCCTTTCGGCACATCCCTTACCGCTGTCGCCAAACTCCCGGAAGGGTCCGAACGTTCCCTCAGCGATCCTTTCGCCGAAAAGAAAAGACCCTGGAAGCTGTACGTGGCTCTCCTCGTGCTCCTGGCCGCCGTTGTCATCCTTTGGCTCAACGGACTGCCTCTGCCGTCGCGGCAACAGGCAGGCTGAAGACCTCGGACCAGACACGCGATATGAGGCAGGTCGCGGCTGCGATCCATCAGGATTAAAAAGGAGGTCGCGCAGGCCCAGGTGACAGAAATATGATTTTCCTCCAGGACCAGTGACTCAGAGGACATCCCGTTGCACCCTGCGACTCCAGATAGAGGGAGACTGTCTTCCCTTTGCGTCTCCCACCTTTTGAACGACTGGTACATGAACTACATCCCGACTCTGCTGCCTTTCCTGGTTGCGGCAGGGCTCGGGGTGAGTAAAGGCGCGTTCCTTGTTTCCGCCTTCACGGTCACTTCGTCGTTGCTTCAGCCGGTTTCAGGCTTCCTTGTGGACCAGAAGAATCAGCGGTGGCTGGTCTATGCGGGGACACTCTGGATGGCGGTCTTTCTGAGCCTGACGGGTGTCATCGAGAACTATCCTCTGCTGGTCCTGACCGTCACCCTGGCGGGACTGGGAACCGCCGCCTTCCATCCCCAGGCTTCGGCCATGGTGAGTGCCGTGAGCGGGGACAGGAAGGGATTCTTTCAGGCCCTGTTCATTACATCCGGAAACGCAGGATGGGCACTCACTCCCCTGATCGTGGTTCCCTTCGTCCAGTCGTACGGCCTGGCATGGACTCCCCTGTTCGTCACGCCGGGAATCATCGTTGCGGTGCTTCTCCGCTACACCGCCCCGCGAATGCCGGAAGGAATCAGGCAGGCGCCCCCGTCTCTTTCAGCATCGCTCAATGCCGTGTGGTTCGAACTGACCAAGGTGGTGCTCGTGGTAGCCTGCCGCTCCCTGGCCTACTTCAGCCTGGTCGCCTTCCTGCCTCTGTACCTGCAGCAGAAGGATATTCCCCTTCTTACGGGCAGCCGCATGCTCTTTGTCATGCTCTTTTCTGGAGCCATGGGCGGGTTGGTCGGTGGCCACCTCTCCGACCGCATCGGCAGAAAAGCCGTGATAGTCGGCTCACTGCTTGCGTGCAGCCCCCTCTATTACCTCTTTCTCAACACGGACGGCCTGTTGAGCTTCTTTCTGCTCAGCCTTGCCGGTGCAGCACTTCTCGCCTCCTTTTCAGTGACCGTCGTCGTCGCCCAGGAACTCATTTCGAAAAATGCCGCCATGGCTGCCGGGTTGATGCTCGGTTTCGGCATCGGGATAGGCGGCATGGGAGTCGGCCTGGTGGGGTTGCTGGCCGAACACACGGGGATAGAGACCGCCATCCACCTGCTGATCTGGCTGCCTCTCCTGGCGGGATTCGTCGGTTTGAGCATCGACGGGAAAAGATCCCCCGCTTTTGCAACCCTCGAATCGTGACGGAACCACAGCCACCGTTGAACGATGCTGCATGGGGCCGCTCCGGTCCGGTGACCCACGAACCCGCGGCTGACAGGGCTTCATCTCCCGGGCAAATGCTGCGTGGCCAATCACGAAATAAATGTGTCGCGGATCTTCATGCGTGTAAACCAACCGCGAAGAACTCAACCGTTATATTCCCGGAAATGGGCCTGCCGCATCCGCTTCCTTTCCTCGCCGATGTGTTTGAGCAGCGCATCGATCAGCTGAACTCTCAAGAAACGGGCCAAGCAGTTCCGGCATTTTCTTATTAACGAGCACTCCTGGTGTTTTTCACGTATCCAGTGCTTTTCACGCAAAGGATCGATGGCATGACGACGCCATTCCCGCAGCAACCTCATTCGACATCACAGCGTCATTTGGCATCACAGCGTCATTCCCGTGAAGGCGGAAATCCAGTCTATGCGCGAATCGCGGCATGAAGATCTCACCACCCGGGATTTCCCTGCTCTATCCATCTTGTCTTCCACTTATATGGGCATTTTCCAATGTCCTTAAACTGTTACGTCATGCAGGGTTGCCTTTTCTGGATTCCCGCCTTCGCGGGAATGACGGTGTGAGGGGAATGACGGTGTGAGGGGAATGACGGTGTGAGGGGAATGACGGTGTGAGGGGAATGACGGTGCGAGGGGAATGAGTGGTGGGAATGACGTTGGGGTGGGAATGACGTTGGGCTGGGAATGGCGGTGTGGAATGTATTCCACTTTTGTGCGACAAGTGTCCGGGTGCGCGTTTTATCAGAAGAACCTGAAAGAATCGGCGGGTTCAGGATTCGATTCCACAGGTGATTGCAGCGTGATAAAATGAATATGGTGATTGTCTTCATTCAGCTTGGGAGGTGACCCGCATGTCGACAAGGAGAACGCCGTCAGGGGGTGAAAGTATGGACCAGGTTCTGGCCGAGGCCCGCCGCAGGGAGAAGACCTACCGGGAACGCGCACTCAAGCTTTTCCCCTGGATCTGCGCGCGATGCGGGCGCGAATTCTCGGGCAAGCGCCTGCGTGAACTTACGGTGCATCACAAGGACCACAACCACGACAACAACCCGCCCGACGGGAGCAACTGGGAACTGCTGTGCCTTTTCTGCCACGACAACGAGCATTCCCGGTATGTGGACGAGCAATGGTACGACGATGCGGAACCCGGTCGTGAACCCGAAAAGCCGTCCACGTCCTACAAGGCTTTCGCCGGCCTCGATGCCCTTCTGAAGAACAAGAAATGACGCCCTGGAGCAACAGGCGGGGCAAAAGGATCAGGATTGCCTCTTAACCGTGGATTCGAATACCGGGTTCAGATACACGGTCGATATGCCGGCCTTACCGTACCGGCCTTTCTTGCATCCAGGTATCACCATTCTTCGGAAGAGGAGTGGAAAAGCCGGCTGGATAAAGGCGAAATCCTGTTGAACGGCGTGCAGGCCCATCCCGGCGTCGTTCTCGAACCGGGCGTGTGGTTGGTCTGGAGGCGTCCTCCCTGGGAGGAACCAGATGTTCCCCGGGCTTACGAACTCCTTTACGAAGACAATGACCTGCTTGCAGTTGCAAAACCCGCCGGGCTGCCGACGGCCCCTGCGGGCGGATTCCTCGAAAATACCCTCCTGGCCCTGGTACGCTGGAGATACCCTGAAGCCACCCCGCTGCATCGCCTTGGGCGGGGCACGTCGGGAATCGTCCTTTTCGCCCGGACCAGAAGGGCGAAATCCGGCGTCTGCGCGGCCATGAGAAGAAGGGAAGTGACCAAGATCTACCGTGCTCTGGCCTCGGGCCTGCCGGGAAACGACAGCTTTCTTGTCGACACTCGCATCGGTCCCGTGCCGCACCCACGACTCGGAACGATTCATGCCGCAAGCCCCGATGGAAAATTCGCCCTCAGCCGAGTCATCGTTCTCGAACGCCGTTCCAAGGCTTCGCTGGTGGAGGTCCGCATCGAAACGGGAAGACCTCACCAGATACGCATCCACCTTGCCGCAGCGGGACATCCGCTCGTCGGAGATCCGCTCTACACCACGGGAGGGGGATTCAGCGAGTCCACAACCGCCTTGCCCGGAGATTGCGGCTACCTGCTTCATGCGGTACGCCTTCGCCTGCAACACCCGGTGACAGGGGCTTGCCTGGAGATTCTCTGCACGCCTCCCCCGGAACTCAGACGCACCAGGCGGCTCCTCCCTCAGGCACCAAACCGGGTTCCCTGACCCTCCATCAAGCATCGTACCTGTTCCGACTGGAGCACTCATGAGCAATATCCAGATCATCCGTGACTTTGTTTCCATCCCGGAAGGCACCCGCAGGACCCTGCGCATTTACCTTCCCGATGCCTATCACGAGTCGAAGGATGCCCGCTTTCCCGTGCTGTACATGATGGACGGGCAAAACGTTTTCAACCACCCGGAATCGGCTCTCTATCACACATGGTGCGCCAACACCGCCATGGACCGGCTCATCGCCGAAGGGCACATCCGTCCCTGGATCATCGTGGCCGTCGACCATCTGCCCGATCGCTTCGCTGAATATGTCCCATGGCCTGAACCGGCAGTGGGAGCCGAAGGCCGGGGCTGGCTGTTCAGGGACTTTCTCGTAGGACACCTCAAACCCTGTATCGACTCGAGTTTCAGGACCCTCGGGGAACCTCACTGGACCGGCATCATGGGGGCAAGTCTCGGAGGCCTGATGAGCCTGGTGCTCGGCTGGACACATCCCGACGTTTTCGGGCGCATCGGAGCTCTATCCCCTTCGGTCATGTGGTCGGGACGCGAAATCTTCCGCCTGTGGGATCGCCCCACGGGCCGCTGGTGCAAGATCTACATGGACACGGGCGAACTCGAACGCTACTGGTACTACGATATACACCTGGATTACGTCGAGGCCACAACGGCCTTCTACCACCATCTGAAAGGCCTCGGGCTGGGAGACCATGAACTCCGTTACAAAATAATACCCGGCCATTTTCATAACGAAGAAGCATGGCAGGCCCGCCTGCCCGGTATTCTGCCCTGGCTTCTCGAAGACGCTCAAGGCGCCTGACATTCGCCTGCAACTCCATCTTCTCTTCACCCGGCTGATACTTCTCCAAGACGGCTCGGTATCGCCCGGGATATATTCATGGGCCGTTACGCCCGCACCTTCCTACCCTTCAGCCGTCTCTTCCACTGTGGAAACAGCTGCCTGTATCTGTTCGAGGTCGGGGGATCTCAAGAGATATGCGTAGTCGCCCATCGCATCGCTCAATGCCTGCGGGATTTCCATGTGAGCGACCACCAGGGGGCCAAGCTCCGCCAGCAGTTTGTGGTGATCCAGCCGGTAGGATATTCCGCTGCGCCGGGAGGCATGAGCCGCATGATGCTTCCGTTCGAAGCGGAAATCTGTCCGGTTGTGCGCCACAAGATCCGCCCACCACTGAAAGAGATCGATATCGCAGGCATAGTTCATCATGTCCAGAGTGAAGCCGCCTGGAGGCCGGACATTGATTTCCAGCGCGAAATATTTCGCCGAATCTTCCCTGAAGAACTCCACGTGAAAAAAGCGCTCCCGGACTTCGAAGGCGGCAACGGCCCGTCTTCCCAGTTCCACGATCCCTTCCGGCAGGTCGCGGTAGGAATAATAGTGCAGGTGACGCCGTTCGTTGACCGTTTCCATGATGCCACCGGAAAAATGATGGACTGTCCAGAAGACGATTTCTCCGCGGCGGTCGGTGAGCCCGTCGAAGCTGAGCAGGTCTCCTTGCAGAGCCCGTTCCACCACGTAGCCTTCCGGCAGATTCTCGAGGGCCGCATCGAGCTCCTCGTCCCCCGAAACCTTGAAAGCGCCTCCTGCGCCCACTCCCTGGTCCGGTTTGAAGATGAGCGGATAGCCGTACCTCCACGCGAATCGGCGTATTTCCTCGCTGTCCTCCGCCGGCATTCCTTCGGCGCAGGGTATGCCCGCCTGCACGAACCGCCTCCTCATGCCCGTCTTGCGGCGGTTGGATTCCAGGTCCCGCGGCCTCTGCCCGAATACGTTAAAGTCCTCGCGCAGCTGTGCGTCGATCCCGAGCCAGAATTCCGTGTGCGATTCGATGCGGTCGATTTTGCCGTACTTGTGAGTGAAGTAGCCACAGGCACGCAGCATGGCACCGTAATCGGCCATCGACTCCACCCGGTAGTATTCGGTCAGAACGTCCCGAAGCTCGGGGCGCAGTTGATCATAATGGGCATCTCCGATACCCAGCACATTCACCCCCGCCCGGTGCAGGGATGTGCAGAAATGAAAGTAGGTGGGAGGAAAATTCGGAGAAACGAAGACGACATTCATTGCCTCTATCCTTCCTTTCGGCAAATGCAGATGGTGAAGGTCCAAGAAACCGATGATTCAGTACGGTTATTGCGACACCTGTTCACGCAACGCGGGTCAGTCGAACCTGATACCCGAGCAGCTGCAGCGTGGACAGGGCCTTTTCAAATCGGCGATTCTCCTGTTTTCGGCTGAGGCGATTGCAACGGCCATCATCGTTTGTCGTGCCCTCAGTGAACAGATGGCAACAATCGCCAGGATCTTATGCGCGACAGCCACGGCAGGATTCTTGCGCCCTATGCGCGCCTGCACTCTTCGATCATATGCGTACCTCACATAAAAAACGAATCAGACACGCAAAGCAAACAAAGTTTCATGCAACGGGGCGCAACCCGTCGCATGGATGATTCCCGTGAAGCTTTCCTATGTCTTGAGACTGTTTCGTCATGCTCGGTTACCTTTTCTGGATTCTTTCCTGGATTCCCGCCTTTTTGCGGGAATGGCATTGTTGCGGGAATGACGTTGTTGCGGGTGTATTTCACTTTTGTGCCACAACTGTCCGGGTACCCGTTTTATGAGAAGAACCTTTTGCCGGAAGAACCTTTAAAGCCCGATCCAGGAAGGTATACGAACGAGAAAGCCGCTGGTTGAGGCCGGTTCTCTTCATTCTCCGGATACAGGAAATTCCCGGTCTTCCAGGGCAACACGATGCCCCAGGCACACGATTCAGGTGGGTTGAGGAAATCGATCATACCCGCCACGTCCATTTCCCGCAACCCCAAGAGACCCCGCCGGCGAGCTTCCCGCGTTCAGCGGCTCCCTGTTTCAGCATCCCTGCAGCGCGGTGCAAAGCGCATTCACACAACAGCGATCCAGGTCTGCATTCGGCTTCGGCATTCCGAAAAACCGCGAACTAGCAGCCAAGCTCTTTCTTCAGCCATTCCTTCAACCTGTCGCTGATGGCATAAACACCGACACCGGGTTTTCGCCCGGCTTCCCGCACCGCCTCGATTGCCATCTCCGCCGGTACGACGATCTTGGCGAGTTCCTCCGCTTCGTGGATGTCCCTTCGAATAAGAGTCACCTGAGGCGGTTGCTCCCAGTCGTAGACCACAAAATAGAGGGACTCCTGATCATGATACTGAACGAAATCCCCCTTACGGGACCACCCGGTCCCCCATTCGAGGAAGGTTTCCACGGCTTTTTCCGGAGTCATATCCCAGTCTATCCGGTCGATGATTTCCCGCCGGCCCTGCAGATCCTTGAGTGACCACATGATCGTCTTCTTTCCTGGAATTCGGGTTTGAAAAACGGTAATCGAAGCAGGAAAACTTTTCTTCGAAAACGTACAAGGCTTTTGATTCATGGACGATAATCATGCCGAGGACTTTCGGCAATAAGCGGCATTCACCCGGTCCAGGCCGACACGTCGGGCGGGCGGACATGCGGCGCTGTGACGACAGGCCGGGAGGAATTCCCGGGCAGGCTACAGGCGGGTTTTGTTCTTGCCGAGAAAGATTTGAGACCAGGTGGATGAACCGCCGGCAACCCTGCGCCCTGCCTTGAATACGGCCCGGGGAGCATGCAGAACCGTGATGTCTTCGAGCGGATTCGAACCATAGGCCACAAAATCCCCGGCACACCCGGGGTCGAGATGTCCGGCTTTATCTTCCAGGCCGAGAGCACGGGCGCTTCCCCAAGTGGCGGCTCGCAGTACTGTCAGGGGTTCGAGTCGGGCCACCGCAGTCCAGAGCCAGGATTCAAAAGGCACAGCGGGGTGGGGCAGCCCCGGTGAACCGGCGTCCGTACCCAGGGCAAGCCGCACTCCAGCGGAATCGGCTCTATGGAGAGAATCCGCGTAATGCTCCATCACGTCCCTGGATTTCTCGACGGCATATTCCGGGACACCTCTTTCGAGGCCGTAAACCGCCATGAGATAGTAGGGAGCGAGCGTCGGGACCATAAAGGCGTTCGTCTTACAAAATGTTTCGATATTCCGGTCACTCAGAAACACGGCGTGTTCGATGGTATCGGCTCCCGCTTCCAGGCAGTTCTGTATCGCCTGCTCGGGCAGTGCGTGGACTGCTGTTCTCCGTTCGGAAACGTGAGCCTCTTCGACGGCAGCGCGGATCTCGTCTACCGTAAACTGCACGGCATGAATGGATTCTCCTTCGGTATAGGCTCCCCCCGAGCACATGAGCTTCACGAGGTGGGCTCCACTCTTGATCTGTTCCCTCACCGCCTTTCTCACCTCGTCGGGGCCGTCCGCCTCCCGGCACATGGTGTGGACATGCCCGCCCGTCTGGCACACCGGCGCCCCGGCGGCGAGGATTCCGCAGCCGTCGACGATTCCCGCATCCACGGCCCGTGCAAGCGACACCGGCACCTGGTGGGGGCCTCCAACATCCCTGACGAAGGAGACTCCCCCACAGAGGTTTCGCCAGGCACTCCTCGCCGCCCGAAAGGCCGTCATCGGCACGGCTTCCGACAGCGTGTGCCGGTTGGGATCACTCTGCCCCTCCCACACCAGGTGTACGTGAGCGTCCATCAGCCCCGGCAGGACGAAGCCGCCATTCATCGACACGCTTTCCCCCCTGCCGGGCCTCGACGTCACGTCGGCGATAACGCCGTTCACCACCACCAGGGAGCGGCCCGTCACAATGGAACCCGTTTTTACGTCTATGAAGTTCGCATCCCTGACGATGAGTTTCATATCGACTCCGCTTGCTTCAATTGCAGGTTCGATCCGCCCGGCTATGGAACGTGAACCGCGAAGCCATTCTTCAGGATGTCCGGGACACCAGCGGCTTCAGCATGTAAACCAGGTCGCTTTCCCGCGTGGGATAGGGGCTCAGAATACTCTGCCGGTGCAGATCGCCCACAACGATGCCGTTAATCATGGCATGGCGGATCAAACCGATCAGCCCGGAAGCATTGTCCGACAGGATGTGGGCTCCCAGTATTCTTCCGTCCTCCCCCGCCAGGATCTTGTACGCGGCATGTTTCATGCCGACTCGACGGTAGGTGGGCCATCGGAGGTTTTTCCCGAAGCTTTTTCGGTAGGCAATGTTCTGCTTCTTCAGTGTGTCTTCGGTCTTCCCCAACATGCCGTACTGAGGATAGGTGAAGAGCATGGCCGGGACGGCTTCGTAGTCGATGGTCGTCCTCTCCCCACGGCCGAGATCCGCCAGGATGTTCTCCGACGCCACGTAGCCTTCGAAATCGGCGACCCGTGCAAGCTGAATCGTAGCCGCGCAGTCCCCGATGGCGAAGACTCCGCGATTGGACGTACGCATACCGCTGTCCACGGCGATTCCGCGGGCGGAGTATTCGATACCCGCGGCATCGAGATTCAGATCCTCGATATTCGGCACCCTCCCGGCACCGTGAACGATGAGGTCGGCGTCCAGGAGATCACCGCCTTTCGTATGAACTCTGAACCCGCCGGAGAACTGATCGATGGACGCGATCTGAACGCCTGACAGGACCTCTATCCCTTCTTCGGAGGACGCTTCGACCAGCAGTTCGACCATTTCCGAATCGAACGGTCCGAGGGGCCTGTTCCCGACCTCCAGAATCCTGACTCGAATATTCCGGGGGCCGAGCCTGGCTGCAAAGTGGGCAAATTCGAAGGAAATGAAACCTCCTCCGACAAAGAGGATGCTCTCGGGCAGTCGGGTCAGTTCAAGAAAATCGGTGCTGGTAATGATGTGTTCGGAACCTTCCATGGCCAGCGGCATCGGCCTGGCTCCCGTGGCAAGGATGATAAACCGGGGATGCAGCACCCGCCCGGCCACCTCGATGGAATCCGGGCCAAGAAATCGAGCATCTCCGGGAAGATATGTGATCCCCGCGTTTTTGAAACCTTTGACGGTTCGATCCGGGACCGCGGATGTGAAGGCGTTCTTCTGTTCCAGTGCGTCGGCCCAGGATGCTCCCGGCACCGCATCGATCCCTTTTCCCTCCAGGTGCCTGCATCGGGCGATGGTTTCCGTGATCTCGTAGAACCACTTCTTGGGCTGGCAGCCGTGCAAAGCACAGACTCCCCCCGGGCGGTCGCTTTTCTCCGCCACAGCGACCTTCAACCCGGCCTCCCGCAAATCGTATGCAGCCGTCTGTCCCGCCGTTCCGGACCCGACAACCAAAACGTCCAATTCGTCCATGGTAAAATCCGTAAAATCTGGAGATCGGAAGACACTCACCGATTCATCTCCTTCCCGATCAGTTCGATTTGATTTGAAACGGTCTTCATCGGCATCTGTTCGAAGGGCCTGTTGCAGAAATCGACGTGGATCCTGTACCGACCCGCATGAAGATCAGGAGGGAGTTCAAGGAGAACAAAGCGTGAAGAGTCGCGGTCGGCGATCAACTCGCAGGACGCATCGTCCCGGACATGGATCCAGGCCGGGAAAGACCTGTTCTGCCCTTCGGAATCCTCCACAACGGCGGCTGCCCTGCTGATCCCGAACCCGAAGTCGCTCACCGAAGAAAAGGAAAGCCGCACCCTGTCGCCGGGCCCGTATCGGTCATATTCCGTTGAAAGATAGATGTAGCGGTTGAAGTCACTCTCCCCCGTTCGCACCTTGGATGTCGAAGCCTCCCAAAACCTCGGCCTTCCCGAATCCAGGTGGACGTTCGCCCCCCCGTAATGCCCGACTCCACAGCATTCCCTGCTCTTGATCAATTCCCACAACTCCCTGCCGTTCACTCCCTCGATGTTGAAATCCAGGGCCTTGCCGTCCATGTGCATGCTTGTTTTCGCAACATTGCCGCCTTTGTTCCTGAGGTTGGCATTGTATTCAGGGCTGCGGTATCCCGACTCGATGTTGATGGCTTTCCCATGAGCCACAAGGTCGGAAAAATAGTCGAGCATGAAGATCAGCCGGGGACAGATGTTGTCTTCCTTTTCACCGGTGGGGAAACCGAAGACCTTGTCTATTTCGGCAAGACTTTCCCTGTTGAGCGACCCGTCGGGGTGAAGAAGATTCACCCGGGCCTCTTCGCCGCTCTTCGAGTTCCTGATGTGGATGTATCCGTCGCCCATCAGGAAGAAAGGGCGGGGCACCGTGTCGGCTGTCGCCGATTCGGAAGCGATGACGATCATCAGGAGCAGCAGGAAGAACACTGAGAAACGGTGCAGGCTCGATGCTTGTTCTGCCATGGCGGATAGCTGTTTCCTTTGTGGGGGTGCACAGCAGGCGGGGACTGCCGGCGCAGCCCTCGAGAGTTACGGATCCTAGGTTTTTGGGATAGCATACCCTGCCGGGACCGTCAATGATTGAAAGAACGCTCAGTAACCTGTAACCGTGCGCAATAGTGGAAAAAGATGACAAGCATCAAGAGGGATCCGGGTCCGTAAACCCCTCAAGGCTTGAGCTGTGGTTCAACGGGAACGATCTGTCCCAGGTCCATGATCCGTATTCTCGATGCATCGAGGCCACGCTTCTGTACGGCTCGTTGGAGGTCGAGCGCCGGATAGCCTATGGGTTCGTCCCCGAGGCGGAATGTCCCCCATTGAGTCGGAATGAGAACCCTGGCTCCCAGGTCCTCAAAGGCATCGAGCGTCTCGTTTGCATCGGTGTGGGCGTAGTGCATGAACCACCGGGGATGATAGGCCGTAAGGGGCAGCAGGGCATAATCTATACCCTGAAACCGGCGGCCGATCTCACGGTATCCCAGGAAATAGCCGCTGTCGCCGCCGAAATAGATGGTCGTTCTGTTTGAAACCAGGAGGTAACTCGCCCAGAGGGTCGAATTGGTCGACTGCGTAATTCGCCTCGACCAGTGCTGAGCGGGCAGGCAGATGATCCTGACTCCGTTCCAGCAGTCTATTTCCTGCCACCAGTCGAGTTCTTCCACGCGTGGCTTGCCGAGTCCGCGCACGTAATCCTTGAGTCCCAAAGGCACGAACACCCGTGCATCTGCCGGCAGTCCCCGGATGGTCGGCGCATCCAGGTGATCGTAATGATTGTGGCTGATGACGATATTCAAACGCCCCGGCAGACCCGCCATCTCTTCGATGGTCATGGCGGGCGGAGTCTTCCTCCTGGACAGGAGCGCCCTGTCGGTCAGGATGGGGTCGGTTACCCAGAATTCTCCGTTGATCTTGATCAGGAACGTGCCATGGCCGATCCAGGCGATGTAATCGCCGTTTCCGGCGGATTCCATGCGGCTGCTGAGGTGAGGGACAAATCCAGGTCTGTGGCTTTCTTCTTCCTCCGTATAGCTGCTCCTGCAGCCAAGCTTCCACCTCATAAACCGCACGAAGCCCCCATGCGGGGAACTCATCCACGGGTTGAAGAATTTGCCGTCCTTGAAATGCGGGGCGTACAGATCCGAAGTTTGAGTCCGCTCGACATCGAGCCGCCATTTCGCTTCATCGAACGGCGGAGGGGCCGGGAAAGAACAAGAGCCACCCACTGCAATGAACAGAACCGCCGTCAGCAATAGCAGGTGCTTCCCAATCCGTCTCGAATTCCCTGAATTCCTCATGTCCGCCTGTGCCTCTCCGGTTATCCCCATTCTGCAGCGAACCCTGCAATTCCACGTTCACCCGGATAACGAGTGCCTCTGTTGCTTTTGGCTCATCCCGCAAACGAGTACCCCGGTGCTTTTCACGCAAAGGATCGATAGCAATACAACGTCATTCCTGCTACGTCATTCCCTTGCATTGCCCGGGGTCGCTTCCGGTCTCGGATATCAAACCGCGTACCATAGCACGGCGAAGTAGTGGCAGGTAGTTCCCAAAACCACGAAAAGGTGCCAGACAAGATGACTGTATCGCACGTGTTTTGCGGAATAAAAGGCGACTCCTCCCGTGTACGCGAGTCCGCCTCCCGCCAGCCAGAGCAGCCCTTCGAGCGGCATGCCGATCCACAGCGGACGAACGGCGATGACGGCCAGCCACCCCATCGCCAGGTACAGGCCCGTCGAAAGACGCGGATGCCGCATGCCTCCGGTGGCCTTCATGATCACCCCGAGAATCGCCAGGGTCCATATGAGTCCGAGCAGGGTCCAGCCCCAGGCACCGCGAAGGACGCCGAGGGTGAAGGGTGTATACGTTCCTGCGATGAGCAGAAAAATCGCCCCGTGGTCGAACATGCGAAGGATGCGTTTCGTTCTTTCACCGCGAAGCGCGTGATAGAGAGTTGACGCCAGGTATAGAAGGATCATGGTCCCGGCAAAAACGCCGGCACCTGCGATGTCCCGGGCTGACCCGTTTCGAAAAACGGATGCCAGGAGCACCGGCGCCCCGATGAGAGCCCCCACAAGCCCGACTCCATGGCTCACGCTGTTGGCCAGTTCTTCCGCCGGCGTTTGATGCCGAGGGCCTGGCGAGAGAGTCTTCTTCATTGTCTTGTATCCTGCCAATGCGGAATGGTATGCAAAGGTGGAAGCCTTGTTTCTGAACGGTCAGCCGGCGTGTTCCATGCCAGGGCATCCGCACCTCGAACGGGGCTCGCGCCCCCGTCCTCACCTGCCTGGACATCGAGTCGTTCCGGACTTTCAGGGCAGTTCGGCGATTCCGGCCTTCAAAACCCTCTCCAGTTCATACCGAAGCTTGCCGAAAAGATAAGGCTTTTGAATGAAACCGGCAGGCGCATTTCCCGTAAAACGCCTGCTGATCTCCTGTTCGTCATAACCACTCGAAAGAATGATTTTGACATCCTCCCTGATGCGGCGCAACTCGTGCATGGCCGCCTCGCCGTCCATGTTGGGCATGGTGAGATCCAGCAGGACGCAAGAGATCTTATCGACCCGCTCACGAAAGACACGAACAGCATCTTCTCCGTCGACAGCCGTCAAAACACGGAATCCCATCCGCTCCAGCATCGCTTTGCAAAGGGTCACCACCATTTCCTCGTCATCCACAACCAGAATGGTTCCAGAAAGGGTCACATCGGCTGCATCTTCAGCATCGGAGACCCGGGGACCCGGCGGACCGGGGACAGCAGGATCCTTGCATACGGGAAACAGGATCATTATGGTGGTTCCCCTGTCAACCTCGCTTCTCACAAGTATCGCGCCGTGATGCCCTCTTACAATCCCCTGCACCGCCGACATTCCCAGGCCTCTTCCCACGAATTTCGTCGTAAAGAAAGGATCGAAAAGCCGCTGCAGGGTGTCCGGACTCATACCACAGCCGGTGTCAGCAACTTCGATGTATGCGAAACGCCCCGCAGGAGGTTTTTCATCGATCAGGCTTTCACCCAGCACAACGTCGTCGCAATACGCCGCCCCCGTCGAAACGCTTACAATACCACTTTATTCTCCAATCGCCTCCGATGCGTTGGTCAACAGGTTCATGATGACCTGCTGGATCTGCCCGGGATCGGCAAGGATATCGGGAAGGTTCTTCGCCGGTTTCACCTGCAGGGAGACGGACTTGGACATGACCACTTTCAGCATGTGGACATTCTCTTCCAGCAGCCCGCTCAGGCTCAACCGGCTCAACGCAAACCGCCCCCGCCCCGAATACGCCAGCATCTGGCGCGTCAGTTCCGCTGCATGACGGGTGGCTTTCATCGAATTTTCGATAAACTTCCTGGCGGGCAGAGTCGGCGGAAGATCGAGAAGAGCAAGATCCAGGTTGCCCAGCATTGCAGCGAGGAGGTTGTTGAAATCGTGAGCAATGCCTCCCGCCAGTACGCCGAGACTCTCGAGCTTCTGCCCGTGCAGAACCCTGCGCTCCATCTCGATCCGTTCTTCCTCCGCCCGCTTTCGGGAAAGAGCCAGGCCGGACATATAGCCAAAGGTCTTCAGCACCTCATCGGGCAGTGGGAGCCTGGCCCCGGAAAGGTAGGCCACTGTCGTTCCGACCAGTTCGTCGCGGCAGTGCAGGGCGATGGCCACTATTTGCTCTATGCCGAATCGAGCCTTGAGCAGGTCGGATGTGTTCTTGTCTATGGCTCCCCAGCTGAGTTCCTCGAAAGAGTGCGTCCGGAGAATGCCCTGGCTGATCAAGATCTGTTTGAGTGAAAGGTCTACCGGAAAGCGAAAGGGAAAAAGAGAATGTCCGAAGATATTTCCAATCTCTTCCTGCAGTTCGGAATCAATGGAAAAACAGACGGGCACGAGTTCTTTTGTCTTCGGATCGTATTTGGCCATGGATGCGGCCACTGCATTGTTCAGATGTTTGAACGATTCGGCAATGATCCGCATGATTTCCTTTTCTGTTTCCGCTTCGGCCAATGAGATCGAAATCCTGCTCAGCAGCCGGTTTTGTTCCGCAAGAAATCTCTGCTTGCTTTCACTCTCCCGCAGTGCGGCTTCCGTTCTGCGGCGGACTTCCGCGTTTGTCAGGAGTTCGGCCAGCACCTTCAGCAGAAGAACGTCCACGTCCTCCCACACTTTCTCCTTTCGCACCGAGTCAAAACCGATGCAACCCAGGCACTCCTTTTCATTCATCAGTGGGAGGGTAATGAGGGTCCGGATGCCATAGGATTCCAGGATCTCGCGCAGAAAGCCTCCGTCGGGCAGGTCCCTGGTTCTCGGAACATACACGGGGTCACCACGAAGGTGTGCCTTCAATACCTCGGAAAACGGCTGTATGGGGATATTCTGAAAACTCTCCCAGTCGGCAGGTATGCCGTCTTCACACCATTCGTGTGTGATCGAGCCCACCCCGGCCTGGAAATCATAGGAAATAAGGAAGGCTCGATCGGCATTGCAGAATCGCCCGATGGATCCCAGTGCATCGATGATGGCCTGATCGAGTTCATCGAGGGGGACGTTTACAAACCCGGTTGCGAGATGCATGAGCAGTTGCTGGAGTTCGGTGCGCCTGGCCAGGGCTTTTTCAGCCTGTTTGCGCTCGGTGATGTCCCGGATGGATTCTATGGCCCCGTAAGGTTCACCGATTTCATCGCGCAGCATGGAGGCCGTTCCCCACAGGTGAGCACCTTTGCCACAATACGTATAAGGGGCATACGCTTCGCTGAACACGGTGTGGCCCCTTCTCTGCAGCAGTTCGTACTCCTTCTCCTCGATTTCGCCCTGCGGTTGGAGAACCAGGTCGATGAGTATGGGCCGTTTATGGTTGTAGAAAGGGATGGCGTAGGCATAGTCCCCCTTTCCGATGATCTCGGACTTGGGAACCCCGGTCATCTCTTCGATAGCCCTGTTCCAGGCGATCACTTTGCCGTTGAGGTCCACCACAAAGGTCGCATCGGGCAGGAATTCGATAATATCGTTCAGCCGGCCGTGAGCTTCCCGCAGGGTCTTTTCGGCCATCTTGCGGTAGGTGATGTCGAGGCCGAAAGACTGAAACGCCCTGGCATGGCCCCTTTCGTCGAAAAACCCCCGTGTGGTCCACTGCACCCACTTCTCCGTGCCGTCCGCGGCCGCCCAACGCATTTCGTGTGTCTTGACGGGTTGCTCGACAGTCAGGGAAAGGCAGTGGTTTCGCTCCCTTTCACGCTCTTCCTCGTCGATCAGAAGATCCAGGAACCGCTTGCCCACCATTTCTCCGGCGCTCATTCCAAACCACCCGATGATCGCCGAGTTCACGTAGGTCAATGTGCTGTCCGGCAGGAAGGAACAGATCATGGCCGGCATGTCCTCGGCCAGGCGCCGATACCTTTCCTCGCTCTCTTTCAGTGCCTGTTCGGCCTTCTTCGGCTGGGTGATATCGACTATCGTTCCCTGGATCAATCCGCGTGATTTCGAACCGGTGCCGACGCGCCTGCAGATGTCGCGCACCCATCTTGTCCCACCCTCTTTGTGAAAAATCCGATACCGGCTGTCGGCAATATGGCCCGGAAAAGCCTTGAGCTTCTCCCGCTCTTCCCTCAAGAAGGGCTGGTCCTCCGGGTGGATGATGCCGTCCCATTTCATCTCGCCATCGACGAACTCCCGCACTCCGTAGCCCGTCATTTCCTCGATCATCCCATGAAAGAAGACGGGCTTGAACGTGTCGATCTCCATCTGGTAGGCTATGCCGGTAAAATCATCGAGGAAAAGGCCGTGCTCTTCACTCTTTTCCTCCTGCCGCCTCTCCGTGGCAGGGCGGAAGGACGCCGCCAGCCCGACGATCTTCTCCAGTTCGCCAAGAACGGGGTAGGCATGCACGACCCACGAACGGCCGTCCGATGTCGCCACCTCGGTTTCCGCCGACTTCCCGGTGCTTTTCACTTTCACCAGCGGGCAGTCGACTCCCGGGCCCACGCCTCCATGCCAGATCTCATCGTGTCGAACACCGCAGAGCTCCTCCCGGCTTCGACCGAACGCCTCCGCATAGGCCTTGTTCGCCCACAGGATTCGCAGATCGAGGTCATACAGAGCATAAAGGTGCGGAGCCTGCTCCAGCACGGGGAAGACGACGGATGCGCTCCTCAGGCCGTCACTTTGCCTCGACAATTCCGCTTCCAGTTCGGCCACGCGCCTGCGAAGGGAATCCAGCCCGCTTCCCCGTCCCTGTTCCGCTGATTTGGACTTGCATTTTCCCACCCCGAAGCCTCCTTGACCTCCGCCTGTCAACTCACCAGCGGTCGGGATCCGCAACTCCGCCAGAACACGCTGTGCGGCAAACCCGCTTCAAAAGATTCGCAAATCTGGTCTAAATCGACAGCAATTCGCAGACCGGCCATGGAATGATCTTTTTCGGCGCAAGCAGTCCACACGAAATATCTCGCAGGACTATCGAATGAATGGGTGAACATGCAGGTTCGGATATCGAAGCTTCAGCTCGCACCCACCAGGAGATCGACTCCACGGAGCTGCCGGGACATCCACAAATACCGGGTGCTTCTCAATATTTTCATTGTATTACGCCACAAATCCGCGTGCTATGCAACCAACAACTTTCAGCATGCATCGCGGTTTCAGCCATCCGCGGAACCACTTTGCCGAGACAGGCCCGACAGTTGGCAATTTGACTCGAAAGTGATTATCAATATGATTGGAATCAAATGATATTGTTGAGGTTAAGCAGAAAGGAGCGAACACCGTGATGGAAGAAGAAAGATCGAAAAGAAGCTCTCTCGACTACGTGACACTCCAGGATCTCGCGCGGTCTCTGAATATTCGATATGTTGAAGCACACGGCCTGGACATGAGAAGGGGCATCCGTTTCAAGAAGGACGGCACCGACTGGATTGCGGTAGATTCGAGCCTGCCCGTCGTGGAAAAAATCAGGACGTTAGGCTACCTGTTGAACAACGACCCTGCCGGCATGGCAGGGAAAGTCGGGATCAAGGGAGATTTTTCGGGATCGAGCCCTTCGACTCCCGTGCTGACCCTGTGCTGCTCATGAACACGACCTGTAAGGCATCTCCGGCGACTGTGGACCTGGTTGAGTTCACGGGCACGAAGACTGCGAACGATCCGCAGGCGCCTGGATAAGTAAGGAGTTGAATTGCATGGAGAACTGTGAACTTCCGACTTCAGCCATGTTTGAGAAGGCCATTCACCTGCACCTGGGTAAAAAGGAACTGACTTTCGACGAAGCCCGCCGTGCCGCCTTCGAGCGCGCTCACACGTACAGCTCGGACCCGATGTTGCTCAGCTGGTTTGACAGGAAAGCAGGGACCTACTTTCCGAGCGTCGTCGAGTGCTGTTCGAGAGGTGAACCGAGCTGGCTCACCTACGCACACTCCAGGGGTGGCGATCTGGCCGTGGATATCAACGACGAGGAGTATGTTTTTGTTTTCAAAGGAAAGGAAGGTTTGAGCTGAAGCCAGGTGGGCTGCGCGGGAAGCTGGAATTCCTTCGCAGCCCACGGTCTGCAACTCCATCCGCACAACGGGTGTGAAGCTCATTCTGGAAATCCTTCCCCCGCGTGGCCTGTCCATCTCCGGCATCTCACTGAATTTTCATCAGGTTCTTCCGGCATTTTCTCATAAGACGCGTTCCCGGGCAGTTGTGGCCCCGATCGATTTCAGTCCATGATACGATCGTGCATGGACCGGCAGGAATTGAGCCGACACGGAAATAACCCTGCAGCGGCCGGCGATTCCGACGATACCGAAAAGCCGATCGAGGCTTCACAAGGCTCCATCATGTCTTCCCCGGCCCATGAGCGTGCAGTTGAAACCCGAGCCCATGCGGAAAATTTTGGAGCATCCCATGAAAGAAACCATCATCGAGGGAAATCTTTGCAGGGAGTTTTACACCGCCGAGAAGTGTTACATCACCGAATTGTCCAATACACCCGGCGATCCCGAAGCATCCATCGCCCGGGCGAGAGTCGAACCCGGAATAACAACGCGCCGGCATCGGCTTAGAGGAACTTCTGAACGCTACTATATCCTCAGTGGCAAGGGCATTGTGGAGGTGGGTAAACTGGCGCCGCAGGAGGTGTATCCCGGCGACATCGTGCTCATCCCGCCCATGTGCCCTCAACGCACACCAACACCGGATCCGAGGACCTGGTCTTCCTGGCCGTCTGCACTCCCCGGTTCTTGATTGACGTTTACGAAGACATCGAGGACTCCTTGATGCGGGAATAGGCCAACTGCCCGTCCTGTTGCCCATGGCATCCAGGGGGTCTCCGCCCGGCGGATTCCTGCGGTGTGCAGGACACACGACAATGGATGTGCAACACTCATGTCCTTTGCCTCGTTCAACGGCTCACTCATTGGCTTGACATTAAACATGTCCGGCAATAGGATTAAGTATTCACAGTGGCCGAGGATCTCGCGTGCAGAACTCCTGCCGACGCCCCTTTAATGCCTTTGGGCAAGAAGTTTTTTATTTTATCGAATAGGACCTGGGAGAGACTATGTCAAAACTGGTCAGGGAAGAAAGCGAAAAAGGAAGGCTGCATATAGATTCACCCCTTATGGGAGAATCTCTGGTGAGTAAAGAATTCCTGCGAAGGACCGAGGCCAGCGAATATTTCCGCATGCAACCCGAGATCAACGTCATCAAGATCGGAGGCCAAAGCATTATCGATCGTGGCAAAGACGCCGTGCTTCCTATACTGGATGTCCTCATCGAGGCCAAGGAGATCTACAAGATTATTCTGATGACGGGCGGAGGTACCCGGGCAAGACACGTTTACAACATAGGCATTGATCTCGGGATGCCAACGGGAGTGCTGTCCAAGCTGGGTGACAAGGTTTCCTGGCAGAATGCCGAGATGCTCAGCGTGCTCCTGGCTAAGCACGGAGGGGTGAAGATCGGCCACGGGGACAACCTGGAACAGCTCACTATGTTTTGCCGGCTGGGGTACATCCCCATCACCTATGGTATACCTCCTTACGGCTTCTTTGAACATCCGGCCGAATTCGGATCCATCCCGCCTCACCGGACAGACTGCGGCGCCTTTCTTCTGGCCGAAAACATCGGTGCCCGATCGCTCGTCTATTTGAAGGATGAAAAAGGCCTGTTCAGCAAGGATCCGAAAAAGGAAGGAGGTTCAGAGAAACTCCAGTTCTTTGACCGGATATCTGCCCGGGAGCTCCTTGAACTGGACCTGGACGACCTGATTATCGAACGTCCCATCTTAACGCTGCTTCAACGGGCCAAGTGTCTCAAGGAGCTCCAGATCATTGATGCCTTGAACCACCCCGAATGCATCCTGGATGCCCTGGAAGGCAAACACGTCGGCACCATTATCTACAAGGAAGAATAGCGGCACGGTTTTCTTTCCAGTTCGAGGTGTGAAAAGACAGCCCCTAATCGTCAGTCCGAACCTTTCTCCGCCGCTTCCTTGCCGGCCTTGAGGTAAACGACTGTTGCACCTGCTGCTTCGGCGATCTGTTCCAGCTCCATTTTGCGGATATGTTCGACGGAGATTCTGAGGTCAGTGCCATGGACACCGACAACACGGAAACGGGGTTTCTTTTCGCCCTTTTCGATTTTTCGCCTTTCTCGTACAAAGATGGTCGTCATGAGAGGCTCCTTTTGTTGTGATGTCAAGGCATAAACCAAACCGGTTCTTGATGAGACTTTTTAGAATATATATCCTTAAAGGATATATATCAAGGGCAAAATGTCGGATCAGCGAAAAAGACAGGGGCCCCTTTCCCAGGGCAAGCGAGACCGCTACATTCAGCCGTCCATCCTCATGGGGCTTTTCCTCAAGCCTTCCTACGGATACGAACTCATTCAGAGTATTCAGAGGTTCGGGTTTGTGGAGGGACAGGCGCCGCCGGGGATGATCTACCGGCACCTCCGGCAGATGGAGAAGGACGGGCTGGTATACTCCCAGTGGCAAACCGAGGGAGTCGGCCCGGCCAAGAGAATTTACGAATTGACCGATGAAGGCAGGGAACTACTTGAGCTGTGGGTTCGGTACATGGAAGGACAGGTCAGGAATCTCAATGAATTGATCAGGGAGTATGAAGAAGCCCGGGAAAGAGCTTTTCCCGACCCTCACTCAGGCAGTGAGACTTAGAGCCACACCGGTCGCATTTTTGCCGTTGCGTTTACCCCCCATCGACTCCCAGATTCCCGGCTCTTTCGGCATGACAGGCAGCGTGGCCCTGTTACCCAGCAGGCGGGGCCTCAGCCACCCTCTCGTCAGCACGACGTCATCGGCAAGCGGTACGCGGGCGTCTCGATCCAGGGATACAACCTGGATTCCCAATGCGCACAACTGGGATACTCGCACACAATCTGGAAGGTCTCGCAGCCTGCCAAGTTCGATGAAGCGGCCGTTCCAGCCCTCGGCAGTCAACCCAACGGCGGCAGCCGCACCTATAATCCCCTGGTTGGTGCCCCCATGGCCCGATAGATGCGCCCCCCGAGCCGCTTCCATGGCCTCGCGCTGAGTCACCACTCGCTGGGTGCAGGCATAGCTGAAATCGATCAGTCGGGAAAGCGCCGGATCTCCTTCGAACGCTACACACACTCCGGGATCGCTTCCCTCCAGAGACCAGCATTCAACATGTTCCGCCGCTTTCGACGTCAAATCGCCAAGCACCGATGGATCCTCTATTTCAAGGACCACACAAGCGCTGCTGTTGTGGGACGTATAAGGGATATTTTCATGAACAAGGAGTTGCTGCCGAACGACTCCAGAAAGAACGCAGCCCATGGGAAGTTCTTCCCCAAACCAGCGAGCCAGTTTTCCCGTGCCTCGGTCCGCATCAACATGATCGGTATCATCAAACCCAACAAAGGCGCGCATTATCCTTCTCCCTGCAGGCAAGAGATTATATCCAGCTTGACATAACGCTTTTTTCATTTACCATTGCGCTATGAAAAACACAACCCAAAATGTGCAAACGGTCACAATCTCCGGCGTGAATCTGCATCAGGCGCGCCAGGCGGCGAAATCTGCCCGACATAATTGCGGCTTATGGGAAACGGTACATCAAAATAGAGGCTTGCAGCCAACGTCAGTGACACATGCCGGACACGCTGCAGGGAGCCGGCTGGCGGTTGAAGTGATTTTCCTGGGTCATGGACAGGGCATTCACTGGAGAAAGGAGTGAGTTCTGAAACTGAGCATATTGATCCTTGCAGTCCTGTTTCTGGTCCTTGTCCTCTTCTTCCTGGTGGAACTCGTTGCGGGTTCGTGCCGCTCCGTTTGCGATTCGGAAGTGGGACACTCGAACACCGATTCAATCAACTGCGTAAGATTATCGAAATCAGAATTCTTTGGGCGGCTGGTGCCTATTGTCCTGACGGCAGTCGGATTGCCCCTGGTGTTTTCTCATGTCGAAGCCGGTTTCACATGCCTGCTGACGGCTTTTGTTCTCTATTTCATCGTCTTCAAATAGAACCATACCGGTATGTGTGCCGCTTCGGGGATCCCTCCCAAGCTGCCGCGTTCCGTATGGAAAGGGACTAAACCGTCGCCAAGTTCCTGAGTAGAGGTCCCCGCACGACAAACATCCTGAGGACAACCTTGAATGCATGCACCAAGGCGATCCATGCTGGATACGGCAGACGCATACCCGGACACTTGTCGCACAAAGGAGGAAGAGATCCGCAACAGCATCGTTCCCGCGACAACTTCATTTACTCAGCATCGTCAGTCTCACAACGTTGTCAGTCTCACAACAGTGTCATTGCCTGCACATCGTCATTGCCGCGAAGGAGACTGTGTCGTAATTGTAGGGCCTGGGAGTGGATTTTTGTGGTTTAACAGGAATAAACGTTAGGCAAATCGGAAGGTTATGTGGTATAGTGTAGCCCTGAGAGCAGGAGGAAAAGGG